>OMCE01000002.1_pt1 | contig 251491 bp, 242 predicted proteins | sample 1644981 | NCBI WGS metagenome assembly OMCE01 (sample SAMEA103958151, study PRJEB25191) | human gut metagenome | reverse complement strand
ATTTTACAAGCTTAGGATAATCCTCAATAAATTTCATTAGATTTTCATCAATCATCTATATATCCCCATTGTTCTATAAATTCAAGCATGATTAATTATTCAATGTAGTATTTTTATTAATCTGACGGTAAAACCGACTTGATTATTTCAACAACTTGCTTTTCATCTTCAACAATACAATTTTGTTGAGAAATAAATTCATCTAATACATTTAATATATCTTTATACTCATATATAATTTCATCACTTGTGCCATCAGAAGCACCGCCATCCTCATCAAAATTTAGATAACCAACAATTAATTTTATGTATCCTCTAATCACTTCGTTTTTACTATTGCATAAACCTATATCTATAGTTTCTTCACTTCCTTCAGTTGGAAATATATCAATTTCATCGATGTTGAGAGTAAATTTGCTGTCATCAATTCCTATTATAGTAATACTTTCTCCATAATTAAGCATATCAGGAAGATTTTCTTCATTAAAAATGTTATACGCTGTTTCAGATTTATGATTTATCCAATCTTTTATTTTTTCGATCTCATTTTCTTTTATATTTTCAATATCGTTAATATGAGGAATTTCTGATTTCGTCAAGTCTATTTTCTATAAGATATTGGCTCATATCACGAATTTCCCTAAAACCTCTTGTTTGATAAATAGCCTTACTTGAATCAAATCCGAAACCGAACATTCTATCATCTTTTGTTGGGTCTTTTTTCTGCTTCACTTCCGACATAAACAATGACATTTCCTTATTTGTGAAAGCAAGCATGATAGTATCCCAAGTTGTGCTTTTTACTCCTGCGTTTGGTTCATCAGAATGCTTTGCATATATCCCGACCAGTATATACCAGTTTGCGTTTTGCTGAACAGGGAACCTATTGAACCACAAGTAGAATGGATAGCCAGAATCTTCCTTGTCATTATAATATGTCCTGGACATTTTAACTTGAATAGTGTTGGTCTTGTTGCACCCATTGTCATAGCGATATAGCAATAAGTCAATACCTTTTTCCTGTGCCGAAGCAGGAATAAAAACAGAAGTACCTTTTATTTTCTTTGATAGATAATCTGCGACTGCAAACTCTCCATACTGCATTGTAAAAATTGGTTGCAAATTTCATCACCTCATCTATATGGACTGTAAGAGTTCTATAAACTCTGCTCTTACATTTTAATAGATGTGATGTAATAATTCAATGCAAATGTGAATTATAAATATAAATTAATATTATGTCATAGTTTTGTGCCTGTTGTCAACTCTATAATGTAACTAAAATCAATGGAGGATTTGCATTATGGAGAATTTTATCGTAACACCTAAAGAAGATAAATCTGTCACCATGACGATACGCATAGATAGAGCCTTGCAAGAGGAATATAACGATTTAGCAGCTAAAACGAATCGTTCTCGTAATGAACTAATCAGCATGGCTTTGCAATATGCCCTTGACCACATGGAATTGAAAGATGAATGATGACTAAATGAGAGCCTTTGGATTTTGTCCTCTGGCTCTCAATTATTTATGCGTTCAATCGCAAGAACTCATTTACCTTTGTTGCTACTTCCTCTTGCTGTTCCTCAAAGCTATGAGCATAAATGTTCATGGTAGTGGAACAGGTTGAATGTCCTAATGTCTTTGATATTTCAATGATGTTGATTTCCAGATAATTAAGTAGGGTAGTACATGAATGTCTCAACCCATGAAGCGGAATAATCGGTAATTCCTCTAATCCCTCGGACTTTGCTTTGTCCGGATTATTCTGCTCCCATTCATTATAGCGGTGTAAATGCCTTGTGAAATACTGATAAGGTGTTGTAATGAGAGATAATTGTCTAAAAATCCTTTATCTGTAATACTTTGTTGACCTTTTCTACCTTGCAAAAAGTAAAACTTAATGCTGTGTTTTTGCTATGTTGCTTTTGATGTCAGTATTACACTTGCTGAACAAACAAACACAATCTAAGAAATATTATTCTTGTCAGTCAATTTAAAAGTTAATACCTGAATATACTCCGTAGTGGTCGGACACATACCCGTTGTTCAGGTCGTTCAGCACGGTATAATCTACTGCTTTTCCGTCGGTAAATATAAAATCGATAGGCTCGTTACCGGTAAAGCGATAGCCCCACTCTTGATATGTGGCTGTCTTTTTTGCTCGGTTCGTGCAGTCGTTCAGCTTGGACGCAACGAGCTTATAAGCCGTTCCGTCTTGGGTTTCGTTGAAATCACCGGTCAAAACGGTGCAGTCGGTATTGTTGTATTTTTCTTTTAGCTCATTGAGTTTGTTCATAACTACATTTGCACCGAAATCAGCTGCCTGCTCCGATGCGTTATCCAGATGAGTGTTCAAAAAAATGATGTTTTTGCCGTTCTGCTTATTCAACAGAACAACATAGCTGCAAATTCTGTAGCATCCGGCTTCACAGTGATTACCGTCTTTGTCGGTGTAGGTGTATTTGCTTTCCTTTTCGGGAGTTTCGCTGAGCCAGATTGTGTTCTTTTCCACAGCGGAAAACTTGGTTTTGTTCCAAAATACAGCATTCATTTCGCTGTTCTTTTCTTCGCTGTCGCCGCCTCGCTTTACTCCGTAGTTTTCATAATCCGGCATAGTAGATTTGAGCTTTTCCAGCCAAATAGAATTCATTTCCTGCGTGCCGATTATGTCCGGTTTTATACTGTTCATATAGCTTGCAAATCGGTCACAGCGTTCTGCACTTGAAGTGCCGTCTAATTTTTCACCAAAAGCAGCAGCAACATTGAATGTTACTGCGCTTATGTCGCAGTCAGCGTTTTTCGGAGGTGTATATGTCACTTTAGGTGAGCGATAAACGAAGCAAGAAGAAGCGATAACAACACCGGCGATTATAAGAGCCACTACGGTATTGTAGGTATTGACTCCCTTTTTGTGAACTGCGTTCTGCAAAATGAATCTAATGAAATATATCAAAAGAGTCAAAATCAATCCTGCCTTTACCCTTGCGCCAAATCCGACAGAGCAAAATGACATCAGTACCGTCACACCGAAATTTACGCTGAATGCAATAATATCACGCTTGTATCCGCTTTTGGCAGAAGTGAAGAAGGAGCAAATTATTTCTGCAATACCAAAAATCACAGCACAGAGTATTGCCGACACAGCAAACAGATATGCCCTGTCGCTCAATATGGCGGTTAGGTCTATTCCGTGGTTGTGTATGCTTGCCGCAAAAGTGATTAGCGAAACATTTTTGTGACCTGCATAAAACATCGGCAGGCACAACACAGCAAGGGATGCTAAAAAAGAGAGCAGCCGCATTATGTGCCACGGGGTTTTAGCCTCAGAATCTTTTAATATGCTTCCGAATTTTTTGTTTGTTTTTGAATGATTATCCATTTTTATTCTCCAAAATAAACAGTAGCGTTTCTGTCGCTGTCCGCACCTCTGTTTACCAGCGGCAAAACAGCCTCACTAATACTCGATAGGCCGATTGAATTGAGCTTTTTACCGAACGGTTTTGCAAGACGGTCGGCTTTCTTCAACACTGAACATGTCATTTTGTATTCTGTGGAGGAAGTAGGTATGTTTCCGTCGCCTCTGTAAAGATTTGCCGCAATGTTGATAACAAATGGGACTACTTTTTTTGAGCTGATTTTGCTTATTTCGCTCTTGCTTACACCACTCGAAAAACGAACGAAGTGCCATACCTTTCCGAATGTAAGATGATTTAGAAATTTAGCAAAACTATGAATAATGGGCTTGTATTTTTTACTCGTTTCCTTAGAGATACTCATGCCTACGGCAAAGTCGGCAAAATTGTCGTAGTCATATTCGGCATCGTACAGTGCTTTTGATACAACGCCCAAAAACAAGTCTTTTGTGTACTCCTCGAGGGCAAGCCCGTTTGTATCGATGCTGTCTGCGCAGTCTGCACAAATGGTTTTTATTTCTGCTTTTTTCTGTTCTTTGTTCAGCACTATTTGGCGATAATACGGCGGAAATCCCGTTAATGCCGCTGTAGAAATGTCATAAAACTTTTTGTTTCCTATTTTGCAATAAGAAATGTTGTGCATATGCGTATGACCGGTAAGCACAAAATCAAAGCCTAAGTCGGAAAGCTGATTCCTGCGCAGCTCATATTCATTCAGCATATCACCCTTTGCAACAGCCGCATATATAGGCGACGGCGGCACAAGAGGGTGATGTGTCATTGCTATAATGTATTGACCGTCTCTTTTTGCATTGTTCGCTTCTGTTTTTACCCAGTTCATCAGTTCGTCGCTGAATCCGCAATCGGGATCGCCGTAGTCATCGTTGAGTGCAAACAGGCGGTATCCGTCTGCAAGCTGTGCCACATACGACATTGTGCTTTTGTGCTTTGCGATGGCGTTGTTATAGCCAAAATCGCCGTAGTATTTCAAAAGTTGTGTTCGGTTTACTGACTCAACCTCTATATACTTGTCGTTTTTGTCTATGCCGTATGTGGGCATACGAGGAGTGGTATAGTCGTGGGTTGCGGTTATAACATACACTCTCTTGCCCTTTTGCTGTAGCTTTTTCAGAGCGGCTTTCATCTCGTCGTGAGAGGTCCTTTCGCCGTTATATGTAAGGTCACCGCTTATGAGAACAATGTCCGGCGTATCATTTTTGCACAAGCAGTCAAAGGTGTGCTCAACGATTTCTTCGCTCCTGCTGAAAAAGAGCTGGCCCGGCTTTGGCTTTTTGTTTTTGTCAAAGCCGTCCACAAAATTCTTTTTTGAATAGTAATGGGTGTCGCTGATAACCGTGAATTTCAATTCATCATTCATTCTTCTTTCCCTCTGTTATTGGCTTTTATGAACTCGTCTTTGTCGTTTAGATTCCATACACATTTACCTAAGATGTATTCAGCCTTTTCTTTCTTGCTCATTTTGAATGTAAAAGGTCTGTTGTTTTGGATTTCGTCATAGACAGGAGCGGCGAGAGTTGCTTTTCCGTCGTGCAGAGAGCAAGCCGCCAAAATTACAATGTCGCTGTCATTAGGCAAAATGACGGTGCTGTTTTTAGGCACATCAAATTCGACAATGTAAAAGTACATACTTTTTGCAATTTCATCCTTGCCGTTTTTGTGACAATGGGTTGCTTCATATGCGATTTTGCCTTTTTTGATATATGCGGTTTCACCGAAGTCGTACAAATCCCATCTTGCAAAACGCTCAAAGCAGGAATTTACCTTTGCCTTTACTCCTCTGCCGTTTATGACAAATTCGGCGTCTTTATCCCCGACCAATGAGGCACAAAGAAGTGCAATTTTGCTGTCTTTACTGCCCGTATTTATCTTTTGTGCAGAGGCAGTAAGAGCGTTGTTTTCATTCTTGTTAATGATGAATTTGTATCCGTTTGAATTGATTTCATCAGGCACAATTTCAAACGGAACAGTATAGTCATAGTCGCCGCATTCGCCTTGCTTTGTGATAATATTTTTGTCGAGAGGCAGTTCAATCGGTACAGCCTTTTCCGCTTTTACCTTTTCACCGCTCTTTAGCTTGAGTGCAAAACTTTTGATTTCGTATGGTTTAAAGCTTGTAATAAGTTTTCCGTCCTTTATTTCAGCCTTGCCCTTGTATTCTTCACTTGCAAAAACTTCTTTTGCATCCTCTATGCCGTTTCCGAGTGTGAGCGAAAATTTGTTTATGGTTTTGTTTGCACCCTCATTGAGCCTTATGATGATTTCATCGCTGTTTTCGGCTTTTTTGATAGCACGAACAATGACATCGTTGGAAGAAACACTGCCGAAAGAATAATTTGTACCCAAAGCTCCGTTGTGCTTTTTGCAAATATATGCAGTCATAGGAGTAATGAATTTTCGTGCCTCAAGCTGTGTGTCTGTGCCGACATCTCCCTTGTGGCTGAAAATGGCGAATGAATATCTGTTGAGCCCCAAGTCCATCATTGACTGCATAGAGTCGATTCGATAGTTGTGCTTAGGCGTGTGCAGAACGGTAAATCTCAGCGTGCTGTCGTTGAATTTGTCCCAGCCGTATTTACATTCGCTGATTACGGATACACCGCTTTTTCCGTTTTTGTCTGTAATGTCTGCCCAATTTTGAGCAGGTACCTCATAGAGTTTGTCGCACATATTCTGCCTTTTTATTGCACCGAGCCCCAGGTCAAATGTGGCTGTGCCGTTGCTTACATTAAAGCTGAATTGCTCTTTTGCCAATGTGCGCAGAGACTGCCATTCTATTTCGGAATATACCTCTACACATTTTCCGCCGTCCGAAAGTGCAATAATGTTTGTGAAGGTACTCTTTTTGTCACGCTGTGTAACCTTGAATGCGACACGGCATGGGCCTTTTTCGATTATTTGCATTTTAGATTTAACGGGGATTCTGTCTGCCGCATTTTTGTTTTCGTTATAATCCATTTCCCACGCAGGCCAAACGCGTGAGCCGTTGTACTTGAGCAGCCCGAGAGAAACAGGCTCTTTCAGAATTTGGAAATTGTTTTGTTCCTTGTCAATAATTGACGCAATATCGCCGTTTGGATTTAGGGTGACGATATACTTTTGATTTTCCATTCTGTTCTTTGAGATGGAAACAGCACTTTCTGCGTCGCACGGTATATCGCTTACTCTCGCATCATAAATTCTTGTACCGAGACTCTTTACATCTGCAATGAACAGAATTTCGGTATAAGTGTTGGTTCGGTTTATAACTTGACTCTTAATCTCGTTTCCGTCATCATCGAACACTCTCACATTTTTATTGCCTATACCGCTAAGTCTGGCAGTTACGGTCTGCTGCCTTTGGGACTCAATCGGGTTGTATACCATAATAGGTGTACCCTTGCAAAAATCTGTTTTCATATTCAGTGCCAGTGCCGATGCGGAAGCTTCCAGCTCGTTTGCAAATTGATTCATTGACACGGCATAGTCGTTCCATGAACGCTTGTAAACTCTTTGGCAGCTTGTACCCGGAATATCATCGTGGAATTGGTGAGCAATGAATCTTTTCCAGGCTATGTCGATAGCACTCTTGTTATATTCTTTGATGCCGAGATAAGATGCTGTTACACTTGCTCTTTCTGCAATGTCAGCCAGTTCCTGACATCTTCTGTTCCAGCGTTTTCCCACCGCTCTGGAAGTGTAACCGCCTACTGCGTGGTCTTTCATGACCAGCTCATTGTTCCAGACAGGGAGCTTCGCCTTTTGCTCCGGTGTGAAATTTTCGTCAATATCGTGATAAATTCGGTCGGCTGAAGATGCCAAAACCTCAATATCACTTCTGTTGTTTTTGCTTATTTCTTCTTCAACAAATTTTACGCTTTTTTCCTTGGGTGCGCCGCCACGGTCACCGATTCCGTGGAAAATATAAGTCATATCGAGATCGTATTTTTCATTCTCTTTCAGTTTGTTTTGGACAAAATCCCAGTCACGCAATTTTTTGAGCGTAAAGTAGTAGTCGTGAGGATTTACACTCGCATATATCTCGTTGCCGTCTACGCCTCTCCATCGACCTATGTCAAACGGCACTCCGTAGGCACTACCCCAAGCGAGCTTTTGGGTGGTGAATCCCATCAGATTGGCGTGACTTGCGATGCTCGGCAATGCCCAGCCGAAGCCAAAGCAGTCCGGCAAATATATATCAACGCTTCTTTTTCCGAATTTTTTGTCAAAATATGAGTTGCCGAAAAGAATGTTTCTAAACAAAGCCTCAGGTGACGGAATGTTTACGTCTCCGTTTTCAAATGAAGAACCGCAAACATTCCATCTTCCTTCTTTTATATATTCTTTCATTTTGTCAAAAAGTTCCGGATAATACTCCTCCATCAGCTCGTATCTGTATGAGCCTTCAAATGAAAAAGTGTATGTAGGATATTTTTTGAACAACTTGAAGTTGTCAACAAGTGTGTTGTAGATATATTTGCTTACGGTAGTTTCAAAGTCCCAGCTCCAAACGGTGTCGAGATGTGCGGTTGCGACTGTATAGATTTTCTTTTTATTGCTCATTGTTTTTATTTTCCTCGATACTTTTTTTATACTTTTTGTGTAGGTACAATGTGAGTATTTGGAGCAGAATTACTGCTGCCGCCCCTGCATAAATGCTTGCCCCGTTTATAACAGCGGCTGTGCTTAAAGCTATAAATGTGCAGATTTGTATGCCCGACAAAATGATATTTCGCTTATATCCGTTTTTTGTATAAGAAAACAGGGATATAACCGCACAAACCAGCGAAGTCAAAATAACTGCCGCAAAGGATATAAAGCAAAGCAGCATTGCTTTGTTTTGGAACACCGATGCGGAATCCGAAATGATACTTTTAATTATTGATATAAGATTTATGCCTGCACCGTTCACTTTATATACAGGTATCAGCAGTGCGACTATCGGCAGAAAAAACGATATGAGTCTGACGATTGCTATGGGCGAGCCGATGGAGGACTTCTTGAGTCCGTTCAAAAAATTATCGAATCGTTCCCATTCTTTTTCTGCCCTTATTTTGTCGCTTTCGAGCCTTTCGTCAAAGCCGTATTGCACGATATTCACGCCGCAGCTCGGACAGTTTGGCTTGAGATAAAACGGGCTTAACTTGGCACCGCATTTAGGACATTTGTTACTCATTTTCGTTGCCTCCCATCGTCTGAACTTTTGCTTTTTCTTCTCGTCTGTTTTTTAAGTCCTCACGAATTTGCTTTAGCTTTTCGCCATTCAGATCGTAGAATGCGTACGGAATAAGAGTAATGAGACCTAACAGTTTAGGTATCAGAATAAACAGCGCCCATATCCACAAGTCAGTGTGTTCTCCTTTTACGGCTACCGAATTACCGACTGTGTCTTTAGTGAAAGTTAAACCTATCAGAGGCAGCAGTGCAGTACCGATAGAGGTGGACAGAGAACCGGTCAGCTTGCCTACAAAGGTGAGTACGGAAAAGCTGACTCCCTCATTTCTTTTTCCCGTTTTCCATTCCATATAGTCTACCGTGTCGCCTATCATCTCAGTAGGAATGACATTGTTGACAGTTTGGAAAAAGGCAAAGAAAAAGTTTTGGAGCATAAGCAGAACAGAGATGGCAACAACATTTGTTTTATAAAATCCGAGGCCGCAGAAGAATACTGCCGTGCCCAAAACAGCGTTGAAAATAATATTCATCATAACTATATGCTTGTTGTCCATTTTTTCTTTCAGCTTTGGTATCAGCAAATATGATATAAAGCCAAGCAGAGTACCCGGCAGAGTTATCCACAAAACAGCAGAGTTCAGGTCGAGTACCTCCGAATAGTAGTAGGTCTGAAAAACATTTGATATACCGCCGAGACTTCCGAGCACATTCGCAACAATAATTAGGAGCAGCGGCTTGTTTTTAATGAGGACTTTGAAGTTATCAAGCAGTGACGGCTCCTTTACGCTTTGACTTACTCTTTCTCTTATTTTCAGTCCTGCAAGAGAGAACAGCCCCATACCGAACACACCTGCTATACAAGCGAGAATCAAAAAGTCCTGTGCAAGTGTGATATTCCAAACACCTTTGTTACTGAAATCCATCATAACCACAAGCATTGTTGTCGAAAGGCCGCCGATAAGGCCTGACAAAAATCTTGCAGTTGAAATAACCCTTGTTCTGTCACTCGTCGACGGCGAAATAGCCGCACTCATACTCCAAAACGGAACATCACCGAGAGTATAAAACAGTTCCCATATAAAATAGGAAACATACATATAAATGATTTTTACGGTCGTCGATTTTGCATCTGCCAATATTTCTGGACCGGCAAACAACATAATCGTAGTTATTGCAAGAGGCAGCGGCACAAACAAAAGATAAGGCCTCAGTTTGCCGTATCTCGTTCTCGTTTTGTCAATTATTCCGCCCATAAGCGGATCGTTTACTGTGTCCCAAATGCCCAGGAATAAAATCATTGTTGACACTGCAGCAGGAGGAATTTCAAAAACCTTTGTAAAAAACAGCGAAAGGTATCCGCCGGCTATCAGATTGTATCCGAACACCTGACCTGCATTTGCAAGACCGTATGACAGCGTTTCTTTTACGCCTACATACCTTGTTTCTTTTTCCATAAAAATTAGCTCCGTTCAATAATTTTTATCTGGTTTTTTATTTCCATCCGCCGCAATAGTTTTTATTGTGCTCTATAAATTCATCTACAAGTTTTACCGCTATCGAGTAGCTGTTTACGAGAGGGTGGAGTGTAAGCGCCTGAATTGCGGCAGAGCGGCTCCGCTCCCTTATTGCTTTGGAGGAGAGTCTTTCATAGTTTTTGACTCTGCGTATCAGCTCGAGATTTTGCTCGTCTACCTTGCCGATACGGTGCGGTGTGCAACCGTTTTTATCGACATCACAGGTGATTTCGACCACATCGTCGTTCCTTAAACCGTCAATAGAGCCGTCGTTCGGAATACACATAATCATAGTACCCTTTGTTCCGCTTTGAGCAGTTTCGATAAACTTGAGTGCAACGCCGGCATATCCGCCGTCATCTTCTTCGTAAATGTCAAAGTGCCATGGCTGAGTACGCTTTTCACCTGTTTCACTTGCCATATAACTGCCCTCACGCATACCGTACCATTTGCTGAAAATCTTTAAGCAGTTTTCAAAATCGTTTTCTATATCCATTTGCGAAAGTTCCGTCGTCATGGATTTATTTATATCTCGTATTTGTTCGCCACGCGTTTGGTCGGCTTTGAGTATGTTTTCAACAGCTTTTTCGCGATAGTAAAAATAATAGAGATATTCGTTCAAAACGCAGCCTCTGTCTCTTAGAAGCTCCTTTTCGAAATAACGCATATCGCTCTTTTTGTATGCCTCGTCATTTTCAATCAGTTCCGGCATTATTTCTCTGCCCTTTAGCTTTATACTCTTGAAATATGACAGGTGATTAAGGCCGTAACATTCGCCCGTTATGTCATTGGGACTTTCGCCGTACATGAGTGCAAAGGAGCGAAGCATTCCCGATGGAGCGTCGCATATTCCGTATGTAAAATCATATCCCATATCACGCAGGGTTTGGCTCACTACACCGGCAGGATTTGTAAAATTAAAAACTTTTACATTGGGTTTTGAAAATTTTTTGATAAGCTCGCAATATTCGGCAAGAGCCGGTACGCTCCTCATTGCAAAAGAAAGTCCGCTCGCTCCCGTTGTTTCTTGCCCGAGGACACCGTGACTGAGTGCGATTCTTTCGTCCTTTGCTCTCATTTCATCTTCGCCTACACGGATTGTGGTTATAACATAGTCGGCATCCTTTACTGCCTCAATGCTGTCCGTCGTCAGCATAAATTTCATTTTAGGACAAAGGAGATTTGCAACATGACTCGCCATACCGCCGTAAATTCTTAATTTTTCTTTGTTGTTATCCATAAAGCAAAGCTCGTCTATCCGCAGCTTTTCTGCTTTTTGTGCTATGCTTTTTGCGAGGAACATTGAGCGGACTCCGCCCCCTCCGATGACTGTTATTTTCATATACATATACCTCCGGCTGCTGTTCTATACACATAATTATAGTATTGTTGTGCCGCCAATAAAAGAATATAATACGACAATAAATTAAATAGTGTGTCGTATTATATAAAGTTTTTATTGAAATAAATTTCGATTTGTATTATATTGTTTGTATAGACAGAGAGGACTTTAATATGATTTTATCATTTAATTATAACGGCTGCCGAATTCAGCTTTTCAAAATATTTTCCGATACGCTCGATTCCGTGGTTCAGATGCATTCTCACGCAAAAAACGGGTACGAGATTCATTATATTGCCGGAGGCAAAGGTGTACTCGAAACAGAAAAAGACCGGTATGACATAAAGAAAGATTCTCTCTATGTTACCGGTTCCAATGTGCTCCACAAACAACTTTCCAGCAAGGATGCCCCGGTGTTTGAAATCAGTGTTTATCTGAAAATTCTCGGCAATACCGATGATGCGGCAATACGATTTTTTGCCTCCAAGTTTTTTTGGATAGGAAAATGCAGTCCTCAGCTGCGTAGGATATTTAATCAGCTCGTCTCCGAAAATTCAAAAACAGGTCTGTGGAGAGAAAGCATTCTGTCCGCCCTTACCCTACAGATGATTACGGAGATGACACGCCTCTACTATCCCGACAATGCCAGCTCTCTGCTCCCTCCTGAAGATTGCGACCTGAATGAAAATCGCTCATGGATACTCGATACTCTTTTGCTGGAGGATTGCAGTGATGTAACCCTTAATGACTTTGCCAGAGGTATGGGTGTGTCACCCCGTCAGGCAGAAAGAATTATCAAAGATTATTACGGTTCATCTTTCAGAAAGCTGCGCTATGAATCAAAGATGGCTATGGCAGCATCGCTCCTTGAGAGCGAAAACATTACTATAAATGAATGTGCCGCAAAATGCGGCTATACGAGCCTAAGTTCCTTTGCCGCTGCGTTTAGACGAAAATTCAATATCAGCCCAAACGAGTATAAAAAATCTATAATTGCCAAACGAGACAGTTCAAAATTATAGCTCTCCGCCGATTTTTCTTCTTATTCCCAGCTTGTCAGCAATGAGCATCAATTTTTTCACGTCTCTCTATACGAGCCTGCCGTTTTTGTTCGGAGGCAGATTTATTGCCATAAGATTGTTTGTCTTTTCGAGAATACGGTAGTTGTTGGCTATTTCGTCTGCGTCCTACAAAGTTTTGCTGTCGTATTCGTCCGAATAGAACCGAACTCCCTCCTTGCGTGAACATATTGTTTGTTCAAACGGCATGATTGTTTTGAGACTAATTAACTGTAATTTGATAGGAAAAACTAAAATATTTATATTAGTTGACCTATAGATGAAAATGTGATTTTATACTACTGTAAATAAGTATGTGTAGATGTGGTAGTTCTACGAAAAACCAATTAAAGTTAAGTTAACTTGACCTAATATAAAATGCAAGTAAAAAAGCGGTCTGTAATAAACGGATCGCTTTAGTTTTTTATTGATGTCTATTGTTGGTTTTAATCACGGGATAGCATATGGATTAAAAGGTTGAAATAAAATCACTTGAAATTGCGATTTTTTCCTGCTATAATAAAAATATAACGTGTGGCATTTCTGCGTAAATCCAGTTGCAGAAGTCACACGCTTTTTTTATGAAATCGTGTGAGAAACGATAAATAAAGCACAATTACATTAAAAATCGAGTAGCAGAAATGCGTAAGTCCGGATTTTAGGGCTTACGTGTTTTTTATTTTTTGAAAGAAAGGTGATTTAATATGGAAACAGGAAATCAATTTTTAGGGACGGAGCGTATCGGCAAGCTTATGCGTCAGTACGCAATCCCTTGCATCATATCATTGTTGGTTGGTGCGCTTTATAACATTGTTGACCAAATTTTTATTGCAAATGCAAGTTACCTCGGCTCTTACGGAAACGCTGCCAACACAGTCGTTTTTCCGTTGACGGTTGTGGCTCTCGCTATCGCCGTAATGGTGGGTGACGGTTGTTGTGCTTTTGTAAGTATGGCGCTTGGCAGAAAAGAATCAGACAAAGCAAAGCGTAGCGTGGGCAATGCTGTTGTGCTGACCGTTGCAGGCAGTGTTATTTTGACGGCACTGTATTTGATTTTTGCAAACCAAATCATTGCTATGTTTGGCGGAACGGTCAATGAGGAAACATTTCGCCATTCGCAGGAATATTTTTTCTACATCACTTTGGGTATTCCGTTTTATATGTTCGGTCAGGCTATGAATCCTGTAATTCGTGCAGACGGAAATCCAAAATTTGCTATGGCTTCAACTTTGGCAGGTGCGGTCATCAATATCATTCTTGACCCTATTTTTATTTTCTGCTTCAAATGGGGCATGATGGGTGCGGCTGTTGCCACGGTAATCGGTCAGGTAGTGACTGCAATTCTTGCCGTTTGGTATATTGTGCATATGAAAACAGTCAAGCCTTCACGCAAAGATTTTGCTTTGCAATGGAACATTTGCGGAAGAATGTTGTTGCTCGGAATTACAAGTTTTTTGTCTCAAATCAGTCTTGTTGCGGCAATGGCTGCAATCAACAATATGCTTCGCAAATACGGTGCGCAAGACCCTATTTTCAAGCAGGAACAGTATGCGCAAATCCCAATGGCGGTAGTTGGAATTGTTATGAAATTCTTCCAGATTGTCATTTCAATAGTAGTCGGTATGGCGGCAGGCTGTATACCCATTATAGGATACAATATGGGTGCAGAGAAAAAATTGCGTGTAAAGGAACTGTTTACCAAGTTGCTTGTTGCCGAAGCGTTGGTGGGTGCTGTTGCACTTGTATTGGCAGAGGGCTTCCCTCATCAGCTTATCGCCATTTTTGGTGCAAAAAATGAGAGTGTTTATTATACCGAATTCGCAATCAAGGCATTCAGAATTTATCTTTGTATGATGATTTTGGCTTGCGTCAACAAAGCTTGCTTCATCTTCCTGCAGGCAGTCGGCAAGGCATTGTCTTCAACTATGTTGTCAATGTTCAGAGAGGTTGTGTTCGGTGTGGGTTTTGCATTGCTCTTGCCTGTGTTCTTCGGCTTGGACGGAGTGCTTTATTCAATGCCTGTGTCCGATATTTTAACCTTTATCATCTCGGCAATTATTATCGTGAAAACATATAAAGAATTGAATACGAAAGGAGCGCAGAGCATATGAAAAACAGAGTTATAACCATCAGCCGTGAGTTTGGCAGCGGCGGACGCACAATCGGCAAAAAGGTTGCAGAAAAGCTCGAAATTCCGTGCTATGATGCAAAAATTATTCAAGAAATGGTTAAAGAAACGGGCTTTGCACCCGATTATGTAAAAGAGGCAGGAGAATACGCACCCGGCGGCTTTCTCTCTAATGCTTTTTCTAATCGAATGTTCGGACCGACAAATGAGGATATTCTGTGGGAATATCAGTATAAAATCATCAAACAGCTTGCAGAAAAAGAGCCGTGCGTAATTGTCGGTCGTTGTGCGGATTATATTTTGCAGGACAATGCAGATTGCTTGAAAGTGTTTGTTCACGCTGATATAGATTTTCGAGCAAAGCGGATTGTTGAAGTGTACGGCGAGCGAGAGCAGTCTCCCGAGGAGCGATTGAGAGATAAGGATAAGCGCCGTGCGGCATATCACCGTTTCTACACCAATATGAAGTGGGGACACGCTCAAAATTATCATCTGACTTTGGACAGCGGAGTCCTCGGAATTGATAAGTGCGTGGACATTATTACCGAATTATTTTGACCTAAAAATGAAAAAATAGATTTAAGCGATGTCTCTCAAAAGTCTCAGTCATAAATGCCTTAAATCGCACTAAAACGGATTTGGAATTTTGAAATTTGCTGTCTCTTAGAATCTCTCAAAGACTCTCACGATATTTTGAAGCAAAGAAAAAATGCCCGAATGCTGCTGTAAAAAGCGGTATTCGGGCATAAAAAAGCCTCGGAACAATTTGTTCCGAGGTATTGGCTGGGGAATAGGGATTCGAACCCCAACAAACAGAGTCAGAGTCTGTCGTGCTACCGTTACACAATTCCCCAATAGCGACAACTTCTTTTTCGTTGCGAATGATATTATACTATGAGGCACAGACAAAGTCAACATTTTTTTACGGTAATTTTAAAAAATCCAAATTGTCTAAATTGCAAGATTAAATATGACAACGGCAGCCGTGAAATCCAAGAGGGAAACGGCAGGCTTAATCAATCTTGGTACTGCTGTGCCGCGCCGAAACAATATTAAGTACATGCAACCGCCGCATCATAAAATACCGTTAATCGCACTTTATGTTGGGATGATAAAGCTTAGCCATACCGCCGGTGCTTGTTTCGCGGTACTTAGCGGAGAGGTCTCTGCCTGTTTCATACATTGTTTCTATTATGAGGTCAAGCGAGATCTTTCGCGTTGCGGTAAGGAAATTGGCAAGGTTAATGGCATTTATGGAACGCATTGCGGCTACGGCATTCCGCTCTATACACGGAATTTGCACGAGGCCGTATATCGGGTCGCACGTAAGTCCCAAATGATGCTCTATGGCGTTTTCGGCGGCATACTCTATCTGCTCAAGGCTCATTCCGAAAAGCTCGCCGAGAGCCGCTGCGGTCATGGCACACGCCGTTCCGATTTCCGCCTGACAGCCGCACTCTGCACCGCTTATCGATGCATTTGTTTTTACCAAAAGCCCGATAATCGCCGCCGTAGCGAGTGCTTGTTCTATTTCTCTGTCGCTGTATCCCCTCTTTTTTTGGAAATACAGCATTACGGCAGGCAAGACTCCGCTTGCACCGCACGTGGGCGCGGTAACTATGCGTCCGCCCGCGGCATTCTGTTCACCCACAGCGTAAGCATACGCGCAAACAATGCGGTTTTCACGAGTTTCGGGAGATTCGTCAATATGGTTCTGCCTGAATAAAAATCCCGCTTTTCTCGACACGCCGAGTCCTCCCGGCAAAATTCCCTCTGTATTTAGTCCATCTTTTATGCAATCACGCATACAATCCCAGACTTCGCCGAGAAAATCCCATATATCGCTCCCCTCTGTCTTTTCGACATACTCCCATATACGTATATCGTTTTTGCGGCAATGCTCCGCAATATCCTTAAATGTGCTGAATTCGTATATCGGCTTGCTCTCAGCCATTTTCATACCCTTGATTGTGACTTCGCCGCCACCTATGCTGCAAGCGAGCATACTGTCGCAAAGCTTATCATCCTTATAGGCAAAAAGCTCCATAGTATTCGGATGCGGAAGGTCGGTTTTTGCAAAATCAAATTCAACGGTTGTGTCAATCGGAGACAATGTTTCCTTGACTATGCGGTCGGTGCCGTGACCTCTGCCTGTTAAGGCAAGAGAGCCGTATAATATCACCTTGAATTTATCGACATCAGGGTTTTTCTTCTTAAAAATACGGCAGATTTTTTCCGGTCCCATAGTATGCGAGCTTGAGGGTCCTCTGCCTATTTTATACATCTGCCTAATTGACTGAAGCCCATTTGACAGCTCTTTTTCGGCTTTTTGTGTACCCGAACCGAATGCAAAATCATCAAGTGACAGATGGAATGCGCTGCAAAGATTGCATATTGCATCAAACGATGGGGATGTCTCACCCTTTTCCCAACTTGAGAGGGTATTCACGCTGACGCCGAGAATATCAGCCAAAGCGGTTTTGGTTATGCCATGCTGCTTCTGCAGGGTCGCTATTTTTTTACCGAAAGAATGATTTTCCATTTTAACACCCCGAACCTTTAACTCAATATTGAAAAATTGCTGTACCGCTCGTTTTCGAACACAGTAAGGAAACCTACAAATGCCGAAACGTACAGAATAAGAGTAAATATAATGTAAGCCGTGAATTTAAGAGCCTTTTGATTATCCGGCACAGCCGAATAGAGATTTATAATTATAAGGGTTCCGAAAAGCACGGCAATAAACGCAATATCGGCGAGATACCGTATATTGACGCCTCCCAAGCACATATCGAGAAAAGCCACCGCAACAGGCATTATCACGCCGAGCAAAAACGTTGCTCTTTTCCAATTCTCCGTTTTTTTCGTAAGAACACACGGGAATCCGAAAAGGCCGAGTGAAGCGGGTAAATTAAATATACCCATAGTTCTTGTCAAATAGATATATCCTTTATAGCCGCCTTTGTACGCACTCGCGCTGAGGTGAAAAAACGGAAATTCGGTTTTAAAGTCCGGTAATTGCAGGAAGTAATGATAAATCGCAGGCAAAAACAGAACCGGGGTCACAGCATATTTTGAAACGTCGGCAACGGTCAGCTGATATGCAGAGCCGAAGTCGAACACCGACGAAAAGCGCGCGTAATTGTACCACATCTGAAATGCCGCTCCGGCAAAAACCGGTAACGCAAAAGACAAAACGGATAACAGCTTCACTTTCGTTTTTATATCCTTACGGCAAAGGACATTTAAATAAAGCGGCACCATAACAACAGACATAAGTGCCATATTGGGTCTTGACATAACCGTAAGAACCAACGAAATACCCGCAAAAAAGAAATCGGCACATTTTGCCGCCGTCTTTTTCTTCTCGTAAGCAGCAAGTGAGAACATCATAAACAGAGATAAAAAGCAAACTCCGCTAATCACAGCCGTATAATACATATCGGCACTTGTTAAAAGCATAAACAAAAGGCTTCCCGACTCTACCGCGGCAAATCCGAAAAATACAAGAGCTTTATTCGGTTTTTCGCAAAATATTCCGACTGCTTTTAAATACGTAAGCGCGACAGCAGTTACAGCCACCGTAAACATTATAAAGCATACCGTCGCCGCCGACGGCACCTTTCCTGTTATAAAGTAATACGGGTAATAAACCGTTATAATGGGTGTTATTCCGAAATAAGAATAATATTTACCGTCGTACAGTGCTCTGTCCCACAGGAAGCGTATACCCGTTCTGCTCGCTCGGTCATATGGGTTTGAAAGAGCCAATAGTTCCTTTGCCGGTTCAATATCAATAGATAGCCGATGCTTTAAAAAGGCGTCGAACTGCTGCTCATAAGCATTTTTATTGTAGAGCGTTTCAAACGGATACGTCGCCGCGGGCTTGAAAATACCGGCATATATGAAAACTCCGAATAAAATACACAACAGCCAAAGAAAAACAAAGGCGATGTTTGTACTCTTTTTGTTTCGGCCAAGTACACACGTGTGAAGACGCGCCTTGCCGCTGAAAAAATAAAACAGCACAAAGCTTAATACCTCTACCGTGACAAATCCAGAAAAGCTCATTTGGCTATGCACTCCCGTTTTCGCTCATACTTTCTCAAAAATCCTATCGCTATTGTAACATATCGAGGCGAAAAATAAAACAGTAAAAAAGCTTTAAGTGCGGACAATATTTAATTGCACAAGATAAGCTGTTATGATACAATATTTATAACTTATATGAGAGGTGATTATTTTGGAAGATTATATAAAGGCTTCCGATCTTGCTCTGCTGACCGAGGGCTATGAGCTTACCATGGCAGACGGGTTTATGGGCGCGGGTATGAAAGATACCGTAGCATATTTTGATTTATTCTTCAGGCGCGTTCCCGATAACGGCGGTTTTGCCATCGCGGCAGGCCTATCAAAGGTTATCGATTATCTTGAACATCTGCATTTTCGCGAGGAAGATATAAAATACCTCAAATCAAAGGGCATCTCCGACGAGCTTGCAAGCTATCTCAAAGATTTCAAATTCACCTGTGACGTATGGGCAATACCCGAGGGCACTCCGATTTTTCCGAACGAGCCTATCATAAAGGTAAGAGGCCCGATAATAGAGGCTCAGCTTATTGAAACAATGCTCTTGCTCTCAATAAATCAGCAAAGTCTTATAGCCACAAAGGCAAACAGGCTTGTAAGAGCGGCGCACGGAACAGCGGTCGCGGAATTCGGTACAAGGCGCGCTCAGGGCGTTGACGAAGCGGTTTACGGTGCAAGAGCCGCTTACATCGGCGGCTGTGTCGCAACCTCAGGCGTAATACCCGAAAAGGAATTCGGCATACCGTCGGTCAATACAATGATACACTCATGGGTACAGCTTTTTGACAGCGAATATGACGCATTCTGCGAATATGCGAGACGTCACCCCGACGACTGTACTCTTGTGGTTGACACATATGACACCATCCGCTCCGGTATTCCAAATGCAATAAAGGCCTTTGACGATGTTTTGGCTCCGCTCGGCAAACGGCCGAAGAGCGTAAGAATAGATTCTGGCGACATCACATATCTTTCAAAGAGAGTCAGAAAAATGCTCGACGTTGCAGGATATCCGGACTGCGACATCATGGCGTCAAATTCGCTTGACGAGCACCTCATAAGCGATATGGTATCGCAGGGTGCAAAGGTGGACTGCTTTATAGTCGGCGAAAGACTTATAACCTCGGCTTCTTCTCCCCTTTTCGGCGGCGTTTACAAGCTTTCCGCGATAGAAAAGGACGGCAAAACGGTGCCGAAAATAAATCTTTCGGAAAACGTCAGAAAAATTACCATTCCGTCATCAAAACAGGTATACAGGCTTATAGACAAGGATTCAGGCAAAGCGATAGCGGACGTACTTACTCTTGATGACGAAATAATCGACGAAACAAAGCCGTATGTACTCTTTGACCCGGATTTCACCTGGAAGAGAAAAGAAATAGAAAACTTTGTAACGAGAAAGCTTCTCGTACCGATATTTAAGGGCGGCAAAAAGGTCTACGAGGAACCATCGCTCAAAGAAATACGCGATTACTGCCTGAGACAGACAGACACGCTTTGGGACGAAGTAAAGCGTTTTGAAAATCCTCACAAATACTATGTCGATCTCTCAAAAAATCTTTGGGCGGAAAGAAACGGTCTTATAGAGAAATTTAAGGGCATTAAATAATTTAACGGAGGGTTCACTATGAATATATGGCATGACATAAGCCCGGACAGAATAACAAAAACCTCGTTTGACGCGGTTATAGAAATCAGCAAGGGCAGCAAAATGAAGTATGAGCTTGATAAAGAAACCGGTCTTTTGCGGCTTGACAGGGTTTTGTATACATCTACCCACTACCCTGCCAACTACGGGTTTATTCCGAGAACATACGCAAAGGACAACGACCCTCTTGACGTGCTTGTTCTCTGCTCTGAGCAGATAGAGCCGATGGCCCTCGTCAAATGTTATCCGATAGGCGTTATAACCATGCTTGACAACGGTTTTCCGGACGATAAAATCATTTCGATTCCGTTTGATGACCCGATGTATAACTCATACACCGACATAACTCAGCTTCCTGCCCACATTTCCGATGAAATGAAGCACTTTTTCTCAGTTTATAAAACACTCGAAAACAAAAAGACGGTTATTGACGAGACAAAAGGCGCTTTTGCAGCGGCTGATATTGTCGAGGATTCAATAAAGCGCTATACACAGGTATTTGAAAAGTAGTTTTTGGTGTGGGGTGAACAAGTGAAAAACAAGGCTGTAAAAATTTTTATGGTGCTGATTGTGGCGGTCGTAGCCATATCCGGCACAGTGGCAATAGTAAATTCTTCAAAAAACGGTTGGGAGCCGTCTGTTAAAGAAACCAAAGAGCCGAAAACCAAAAAAGCGGCACCTGTTGCCGCGGTTTCCGATGAAACCGTGACTGCGGAGAAAAAAGAACCGGTTAAAATCAGTATGCTCTCCGTTGGGGATAATCTCATACACGACGGAATTTACGAGCAGGCAAAAAAGCGTTCAAAAAACGGCGGTTATGATTTTTCATACGCATACAAAAATATTGCCTCCACAGTGGAAAAAGCTGATTTGGCTACCATAAATCAGGAAACGATAATAGCAAAAAGCTATGAGCCATCCGGATATCCGCTTTTCAACTCTCCTCAGGAGGTCGGCGAAGAAGTTAAGAAAATAGGCTTTGACGTTGTAAACCTCGCAAACAATCATATGCTTGACAAGGGTGCTAAGGGACTTTCGGAGGCTATTGATTTTTGGAACAACATAGGTGGCATCACAATGACCGGTGCTTACAAGGACGAAAACGATATGAACCGCCTCGAATACATAGAAAAAGACGGCATTAAGATAGGCCTTGTAGGCATAACCCGCTATACAAACGGTCTGTCATTGCCTAAAGACAGTGCTCTGAAAATAATATACACCTCAGACGAGGACACAATCAAATCAAAAATTCAGAAAGCCAAAGCCGAATGCGATATTGTTTTGGTAAACGTTCATTGGGGTGAAGAGTACACGACAACCCCCAACAACGACCAACGCGAGCTTGCAAGCAAAATGGCGTCGTGGGGTGCAGACGTAATTATAGGGCATCATCCTCACGTCATACAGCCCGTAGAATGGATAGACAACGGGAACGGCACAAAAACACTTGTGGCATATTCTCTCGGCAATTTCATCTCGCAGCAAAACACGGCATCGAGAGTTATAGGCGGTATGCTTCACTACGACTTGACAAAGGACTATGACACCGGAAAAACAACGGTTGACAATGTGGTTTTTGAGCCTATCGTGACCCACTATGTGCGGGGCAGCCACGATGCTCAGATCTATCCCCTTTCGCAATACACCGATTCGCTCGCAAAAGCCCAAGCCTCAAGACTCAAGCAAAACGATTTCAGCATTAAATATATAAACGACTTTGTGGGTAAGGTCATTGATAAACAGTTTTTGAATCAAGCATAAAAGATAAAAGACGGACTGTAAAACATACGGTCCGTCTTTTTATATCAGGCTATTACATAAGCGTTAGTTAATTTTTGTCTAACTCCTTTTCGGCTATTCCGACGATTGCACTCGTACCGAGCCTGTCGGCTCCCTCCGAAAGGAACTCTGCGGCATCCTCCAGCGTGTGAATACCGCCTGCCGCCTTAATTTTTACGGACGGAGACACATACTTTTTAAAAAGCTTTATGTCATCATGCGTTGCGCCGGCATTGGAAAAGCCCGTTGAGGTTTTGATATAATCCGCTCCGGCCGCACTTACAATGCGGCACATTGTTTTCTTTTCGTCCTCGGTCAAAAGACAAGTTTCGATTATTACCTTGAGGCATTTGTCGCCGCAAACCTCTTTCAGCGTTTTTATCTCATTTTCCACATAGTCTGCATTTCCGCTTTTAAGCGCGCCGATGTTTATTACCATATCTATTTCGTCCGCACCGTCAAGCAGTGCCTGCTTTGCTTCAAATGCCTTGACCTCGGTCGTGTTATACCCGTTAGGGAAACCTATAACGGTGCAGATACGCATTTTACCGACTGCATATTCCGAAGCAAGCTTTACATAGCACGGCGGAATACAAACGCTTGCGGTATTATACCTAACTGCCTCATCAATCAGACGTTTTATGTCATTCGGAACGGCGGTCTGTTTTAAATTTGTGTGGTCGCAATGCGATAATATTTCGTTTATATCCATTTTAATCCTCCATCGGTCAGATACTGTAATTATTTTACCATAGACTTTAGATACTATCAATTATAAAAAGTCGCCGCAGAAGCTTACCCTCGGGCCCCCTACATAAGGAAATTACCCAAAAATACATGAAACAGCAAAGTCCGTACCCTGAAAAGGGTACGGACTCTTACTTTTACGGTGTCACAATCCGATGCTTGCTAAACCTGTGGACACAGTTATTTTGAGAGTAAGCTCATATGTTAACCTCTAAGCCAACTACCTAAAACTATAATATTGTTGACTTAACAAATAGCTGGTCAATTGAGCCATATATTGTTTCATAATCACCTAATTTTTCGAAGCCGTATTTTTCATATAAACCGATTTCTCCGCTCATGATATATATTTTTTCATATCCCAGCTCACGCGCATATAAAATTGCGCTTTGAATCATCAACTCTGATAATCTCTTACCACGGTATGGTTCATCAACAAAAACGAATCCTATAAATGGTGTAAACTTGCATTCCTCCGGCAGCTCGTCCTTTTCAGCAAATGTGCAGAATCCCGCCACTTTTCCATTTACGCAAGCAACAAACACCCTTTCCCATGTATTAAAGTCATTGTTTTTCATCTTTAGAGCCAAATAGGGACCCGCTTTCCACGGGCTTTTTTCAGCTAAACAAATGGTTTCGTTCCAATATTTGTGTTTTTGGGTCATGCAATAAATTTCAGTCATATATTACCCTAATAAAAATTTCTATTTATCATATTATAAGTGTAGCACATAATCATAATAGAAACAATACTGCTTCGGCAAGTTATCATGTATTCTGGCCCGCTGACAGAAGTGTAAAGGGACACTTCCTTATGGAGTGTCCCTTTCTGCGGCGACTTTAATATTCCGACATTACTTCGTCATAAGATTGCAGACAAGATTTGAAAGCTCCACCGGGTCGTCAACCGACATACCGCCTATAAGACGCGCCTGAGCATAAAGAATCTTTGCGTAATCACAAAGACTGTCTTTATTGTCCTTATAAAGGGACTTGAGCTTTTCGGCTATTGGGTGATTTGCATTTATTTCAAGCACTACCGTAGCCTTGGCGTCCTTACCGTCGGGCATCGCATTCAGCACCTTTTGCATTTCGAGAGAAATAGCACCCTCGCTCGATAGGCAGACGGGATGGTCCTTAAGCTTATCAGTAAATCTAACCTCATGGACATTTTCTCCGAGAGCCTCTTTCATCTCTTTGAGCATATCGGCGTTATCCTCGTTTTCCTTTTTGAGGGCTTCTTTCTCCTCTTCGGTTCCGAGGTCAACATCTTCCGTGCAAACGTTAACAAAGGTCTTTCCGTCATATTCGCTGAGTGCGCGAAGGGCAAATTCATCGACATAATCGGTGAGATAGAGTATTTCATAGCCCTTGTCCTTAACCGAATCCACCTGCGGAAGCATATCTATTTTGTCGGTTGTTTCGCCTGCTGCGTAATAAATGTCCTTTTGGCCGTCCTTCATACGGGATACATATTCCTTTAAGGTTACGGGCTTCTTTTCGCTCGACGAATAGAACAAGAGCAAATCCTTGAGGCTGTCCTTGTGAATACCGTAATCGCTGTATACGCCGAATTTAATCTGCATACCGAACGCTTTAAAGAATTCTTCGTAAGCTTCACGGTCGGTTTCGAGCATTTTTTTAAGCTCGGAATCTATCTTCTTTTCTATGGTTTTTGCAATAAGCTTTAGCTGATGGTCATGCTGAAGCACCTCACGCGAAATGTTAAGCGAGAGATCCTCGCTGTCTACAAGACCCTTAACAAAGCTGAAATGGTCGGGCAAGAGGTCCTTGCACTTGTCCATTATCAAAACGCCTTTTGAGTAAAGCTGCAAGCCCTTTTCGTATTCCTTGGTATAATAATCAAACGGAGCGTGTGACGGAATGAAAAGAAGCGCGTCATATGTTGCCTGACCCTCGGTTTTATAATGAATAACCTTGAGAGGCTTTTCATAGTCCATAAACTTATCTTTATAAAAAGCTTCATATTCCTCGGGCTTAATCTCTTTTTTATTCTTTTTCCAAAGAGGAATCATACTGTTTAATGTCTCGTCCTCTTTTACAGTTTCGTATTCGTCCTCGGTACCCTCCTTAAGACGTCTCTTCTCTACCGTCATTCTGATAGGATAGCGAACATAATCCGAATACTTTTTAACTATTGTCTTAATAGTGTATTCCTCAAGGAACTGAGAATACTTTTCTTCATCCGTATCATCTTTGATATGGAGAGTTATCGTAGTGCCGACGTCGGGCTTGTCGCATTCCTCAACGGTATAGCCCTCAACGCCCTTAGACTGCCAGCGGTAAGCCTCGCTTTCGCCGTAAGCGCGACTTTCAACGGTTACACAGTCGCTCACCATAAATGCCGAATAAAAGCCTACGCCGAATTGACCGATAACGTCTATATCCTTTGCGTCGGCGTTTTCCTGCTTAAAAGCGAGAGAGCCGCTCTTAGCGATAGTACCGAGGTTTGCTTCAAGCTCCTCCTTGGTCATACCTATACCGTTATCGGAAATTGTCAGAGTTCTGTTCTCCTTATCCGGAGTAATTCTGATTTCAAAATCCCCGTGCGACATTCCGACATTTTGGTCGGTCAGCGAACGGAAATACAGCTTATCAACGGCATCACTTGCATTTGATATAAGCTCTCGCAAAAATATTTCTTTATGCGTGTATATGGAGTTTATCATTAAATCAAGCAACTTCTTTGATTCGGCTTTAAACTGTTTTGTACGCATACAAATCACCTGTTTCCATAAAAATAGCCCTTTTTCAAAGAGTAATAATATTATATCACCGCAAAATTAAAAGTCAAGAAAAGTCAAACAGAGTTAATAAACAGTTTACATATTAACAGACAAAATTCTATTATTTTGTTTTGGGCAAAACTTTTCAAAAAAAGGCTTGACTTAGAGTAAACTTCAAGTGTTAAATTATATTTAAATGTAAGCACACTTAACATCATCGCCCACAATGGGCTATGACGATACTGCAAAAGGAGCTGACTGCAATGAATAAAAAGGTTCTCATTGTTTCATCAAGTCCGAGAAAGCACGGCAACTCGGATTTACTCTGCGATGAATTCGCACGCGGAGCAAAAGACGCAGGAAACGAGGTCGAAAAGGTCTTTCTCGCCGACAAAAGCATAAATTACTGCCGCGGCTGCGGAATATGTAATTCTACGCATAAATGCGTTCAAAAGGATGATATGGCGGAGCTTAATGACAAAATGGTCAAAGCCGACGTTATAGCTTTGGCTTCTCCCGTGTACTTCTATACTGTTGACGCACAGCTTAAAACATTTATAGACAGGTGCGTGCCGCGTTACACAGAGATGTCGGACAAGGATTTCTATTATATTCTGACTGCGGCGGATTCCGATAAATCGGCATTTGACAAGTCGATAGAATGCATAAGGGGCTTTACGCTCGACTGCCTTGACGGTGCAAAGGAAAAAGAAATAATCAGGGGTGCCGGTGTATTTGAAAAAGGCGAAATCAAAGACAAATCGGAATACAAAGAATGCTACAATATGGGCAAAAACGTTTAAAACAATTTAAGGAGACCGATATTTATGGAAAACACCTTGACAAGAAAAAAGCAAATCATAACAGCTAAAGCTCTCACGACGGTAATAGGAATAACTCTATCGGTTGCCATACCTCAGCTGTTCCACGTTATAGGTATCGTGAGCGGTACCGGCAGCTTACCCGGCTCGGCATTTCTGCCGATGCATCTCGGCGTATTCTTCACAGCTCTTTTGGCAGGTCCCGCGGTGGGTGCCGTAACGGGAGCGGTAAGTCCCCTTTTGAGCTTCGCGCTCACGGGTATGCCGTCGGCGGCACTTCTTCCGTTTATGATGATAGAGCTTACCGTATACGGTCTTGTATGCGGACTCCTCAAAAACAAAAAAATGCTCGTCATTTTAAAGGTACTCACGGCTCAAATACTCGGAAGAGCCATACGCGCAGCTGCTATTTTAATCGCGTTTTACGGCTTTAAAAGCACGGCGGTTTCACCGACAATAATACTTTCAAGCATCACTTCTGGTCTGCCGGGTCTTGTTTTACAATGGACGCTGCTTCCGCTTCTTATATACCGCGTTAAGGGGTTAAACAAATTCTATGAATAATATCGAAAAAGCAAAGGAGCGTCTTAAAAACGGTGCTTCGCTCGTGCTGTATGACGGCAAAGAGTTCATCGAAGAAAACGGCAAGGGGCTGTCCCCTCTTTTGAAGCTGCTCAGCGAAAGAAACGATTTATCGCGTTTTTGCGCCGCCGATAAAATCATAGGAAAAGCCGCCGCCATGCTTTTTTCGCTGCTTAAAATCAAAAGTGTGTACGGTGAGGTTTTAAGCCGCAAAGCCATACCGATACTCGAAAAATACGGTATAAATTATTCTTTCGGCACCGTAACCGACAGCATAAAAAACAGATATGGCACGGGGATTTGTCCGATGGAGCAAACCGTTGAAGGCATAGACGACGCCGACACGGCATTAAAAGCCATAAAAGAAAAAATTAAAACTATGAGGATGAATAATATGAAAAAGCTCGGATTCGGTCTTATGAGACTGCCTGTTATTGACAGTAACGACCCCTCTAAAATAGATATTCCGCAAGCCGAAAAAATGGTAGATAAATTTTTGGAGCGCGGTTTCACGTACTTTGACACAGCATATATGTATCACGATTTCAAGAGCGAGGAAACCGCAAAGAAAATCATAGTTGACCGCCACCCGCGTGACAGCTTCACACTCACGTCAAAGCTGCCCACAATGATGTTGAAAACAAAGGATGACAACAGCCGCATATTTGAAAAGCAGCTCAAAAACTGCGGTGTTGACTATTTTGACTACTATCTTCTTCACAACCTGAACGTATCAAATTACGAGACGGCAACAAAGCTCGACTGCTTTGATTTCGTGGCTCGCATGAAGGAAGAGGGCAAAATAAAGACCGTCGGATTTTCGTATCACGATGACGCAAAGCTCCTCGACAGAATTTTAACCGCGCACCCCGAAATTGAGATAGTTCAGCTTCAGATAAACTATCTCGATTGGGATAATCCGGGTATTCAGTCGCGCCTATGCTATGAAACGGCGGTAAAGCACGGCAAAAAGGTAATTGTAATGGAGCCTGTAAAGGGCGGAACACTCGCAAAAATACCGGACGAAGCCGAAAAACTGTTTAAAGACTATGCTCCGGACGCGTCAATTCCCTCTTGGGCGGTAAGATTTGCAGCAAGCCACGACAGCGTTATGACGGTACTCAGCGGAATGAGCACATACGAACAGCTCCTTGACAACACCGGATACATGGAAAGCTTCAAGCCCTTGTCAAAGGAAGAATTTGAAATCATAGGCAAGGCAGTAGACATTATAAAAGCTTCTATAACCGTGCCCTGCACAGGCTGCAGCTACTGCACGGCAGGCTGTCCGAAGCACATTCCGATACCAAAGTACTTTGCTCTTTATAACGAGGAAAAACGCGCTACATATAAAGATTTTTCGGTTAACGGCCAATACTACGAAAACCTCGCTAAGGAATACGGAAAAGCCTCGGACTGCATAAAGTGCAGGAAATGTGAAAAAGCGTGTCCGCAGCACATTAAGGTAAGCGAGCTTATGCCTCAAGTTGCAAAAACTTTTGAAGAATAAGGGCGCAAAAAGAGAATCGCAGAGCTTGAAAGCACTCTCGCAAGACTCAACAGAAAGATTGAAAATCACGAGAGCAAATGCATTCCGTTCGAGGAAAAGCTAAAAGCGAAAAAGACAGACCGATAACTAAAATCACCAAAGTACATTTTGCTTTTGCCGCTCCGAAATACATTGATACAAACGACTTATTGTGTTAAAATGGAGTTTATATCAATAGTTTTTCGGGGTGGCATTTTTTATGTATATAAAAAGTCAGAATTTGAAGCAGCTCTACCGCATAATTTTTTTATTGTGCTGTGAGGCAGGGATGATATTACAATATATTGACAGTCTGCGACGCGGCAACGCCGACACGCTTTTATATTACTACACGGTACAAAGCGGCATACTCTGCTTTTTATACTTCTTTTTTCTCGCTGTTTTCAGCCCGAAAAAGGAAAAGGCCGTTATCAGAGGTGCCGTAACCATGTGTATAGCCGTGACCGCAATTGCCTATTTGTTTATGCCGAACGGTGCCAAAGAGGCAGCGGCCTCCGATAAGGCTTTTTACACAGGCTATATTCTTATGCACTATATAGTTCCTCTCATGGTGATACTCGACTATCTGCTGTTTTTCCCGAAAGGGTTATACAAGGCTTTGCACCCGCTTTGTTGGCTGATTTTGCCATATCTTTATATCGCATTTACAATGATTTGCGCTAAATTCGGCAGCAAGATCTTTTCCGCCTTCGGCGGCAGCAGCCGTTATCCGTATCCGTTTCTCGACGCAGACCTTTACGGCAAAAACAAGGTTGCGCTTATAATTGTCTTTATTACGGCGGCGTTTTTGGCTCTCGGTTATCTGTCGTTTGTTATTGACCGCCTGCTCGGAAAAAACGGCAAAAAGCTTAAGTAATAAAAGCCTCAAAACATATTTGAAGGAGCGATAAAAGTGATAATATATTTTACAGGTACCGGAAACAGCCGCCATTTAGCAAAAAAGGTCGGAGAAGCAATAAACGAAATTCCGGTCAACTCGTTTGAATACATAAAGGAGCGTAAAAAAGGCAGCTTTGACAGCGATACCCCCTATGTTTTTGTATGCCCGACTTACGCTTGGCAAATACCGCACATTTTTGAAAAACTCATAAGGGAATCCGTGTTTCACGGCTCCGATAAAGCATATTTCATAATGGATTGCGGCGGCGAAATAGGAAATGCAAGGAAACAATTACAAGCGCTTTGCTCTGACAAGGGTTTCGAATTTATGGGTGTTTACGAGGTTGTAATGCCCGAAAATTACACGGCTCTTTACAGCGCACCTGATGAAAAAACCGCAGAGAAGCTTATAATAAAAGCGGATAAAGCGGCTCTTGACGCAGCAGAATACATCAAAGCCGAAAAGCCTTTCCCCGATATTAAAGTCGGCATTGCGGACAGACTAAAAAGCGGCATAGTAAATACGGTCTTTTACAAATTCATCGTATCCGCAGACAAATTCTACGCCACCGACAAATGCATAGCTTGCGGAAAATGCGTAAAAAGCTGTGTGCTGAACAACATTGAGCTTAAGAACGGCAAGCCTGTTTGGGGCAAAAGCTGCACACACTGTATGGCATGTATTAACTTTTGTCCCACAAATGCCATTGAATACGGCAAGCATTCAATCGGTCTGAGGCGTTACACTCTGACAGACTGAAATACGGTAAATTGCTTTTACCGAATGTTCATAAAGCGTTTCATAACCAAGCGGTATTTTTATAAATTAAAGGCATAGATAAAGCAGACCTTGTCGGTACAATTCACAAGGTCTGTTTTTTTTACGGTAATAATTCATATATGAGCCTTTTGTCTCAATATTGCATTTTTCGTCTGACGAGAAAGACAATCGCTGCGGTGATTTGCTTGCTTACACCTATATATGAAGAAAAAATTTGCCCTTTTGGGAGGAAAAAAGAAACCGTTACCAAACGGTAACGGCTTCCTGAATTTTTCCGAATGAATTATTCTGCGGTTTTTGCAGCCTTAGCGGCTTTTCTTTCCTCTATTTCTTTTACATACTCTCTCTGCTTACTCTCGGTAACCTTGTAGAAGAGCATGGGGATAATGGTGGCAACCATCGAAATAGCACCCGAAAGTATGAGCACAGCCCAAAGCTTTTCAGAGCCCTCCGGAGTTACGGTATTGTACGGGTCTGACGGAGAAATGCCGGAAATTCCATATGCCATAACGCCTATGAATGCGCCGACAGCCATACTGATTTTATTTATGAAGGTCTGCATTGAGAAGCAGATGCCCTCTGCTCTCTCGCCCGTTTTCCACTCAAGATATTCAACTGTATCGCCTATCATAGCGTAGGTTATTACGTTATTGATACCCTGCGGAAGTCCGAGGAGAACAAAACCTATGGCAAGCCAAAGGAGATTTGAGGAATTGTTATAGCCGCCGTTTCTGCCTATAAAGTACATAGCGAACATAACTACGGCGCCGAGTACATGTACATAGATATATGTATTTTTCTTTCCGAAATGCTTTGTGAACCACGGAATAAGCACGGTTGCAATTGCTCCGCCGGGAACAACAAGTATTGTAAGAATACTGTATACTGCCTCGTTTCCGAGAACATACTTTGCAAAATAAAGCGAGCCCGTGTACATATAAACGGTTCTTGCCGCACCCAAAATACCGGAAATGAGTATGAGCAAAAGCTGATCGTTTTTAAAGAGAAGCCCAAGGTTATGGCCGAGTGAAGGCGGAGTTGTGTCGGAGGTATACCTCTCTTTTGTGTTTTTAAAGCCATAGAAGAACATCGGCATTGACACAATAACGAGAACAACTGCGCAAATAAAATATGTCCATTTAAGTGTGTTTGCGTTTGCTACGGAATTAGCCGCTATAAGCACACCGTCGGCATCCTTATATTTTGCGGTTACAGCCGAAGTAATTACGGGTACAAATACCGTTACGGCGCCTGCGCCTATGGTGCAGCAAAGACGCGCAACAGTAAGAAGATTGCCGCGAATGGTTGTGTTATTTGTCATAGCCGTTGAAAGGCCCCAATAAGGAACATCGGCTACGGTAAATACCATTGACCAAATGACATAGATAACCGAAATAATGATGAATGATTTTGCCGTGCTGTTATAGACAGGCAGGAAGCAGGCTATGGTAACCAAGCCTATCGGAACAGCCATCCATTTAAGATACGGGCGGCATTTGCCCCATTTGGTTCTTGTTCTGTCAACAATAGAGCCCATAATCGGGTCATTGAGAGCATCATACACCCTCGTGAAGAGCATAAGAAGCGCTACTGCGGTGGCACCTGTCGTTTTGCCGATCCTGGCGTCCGCCATTAAAAGTGCATCGGTCATAAATATGGTAAGATATGAGCCGATGATGGTGCAGATAAAGTTTTGGCCTATACCGGTAATACTGTACGCAATAGCTTCACGCGGCTGCAAATTACCGTCATTCGGCGTGGTGCCGAACAGCTTATGCCAAAAACCTCTCTTAACAGATTGATTTTCCATTAAGTTAACTCCTTTTCCTTTTTTACAACTTTATACAACTTCAAAAGTCATAAAAAATATTATAATCCAGAAACTTAAAATAGTCAATTTGAATACAACAAATTTTTCATCTTTATTTGATTAAAGACACAAAACTCGTTTGTGACCGTTATTTTTTCACATTTGGAAATGAGCCGCCCTTTTTGGCGGTCAAACCGAATATTTCTATTTGACTTATTTCTCTTAAACATTTATTATATATAGTATAATTATTTGTATTTGTCTGAAATCGGAGGATGACGGCGTGAAAAAATCAAACAGTTTACTGAAAAAATTACCGGGGTACATAGGCTACGGCGTAGGTGCCGTGGGGCTTGACCTCAGCTACGGAATGTTCTATTCGTTTTTGTCTTACTACCTTTCAAGCGTACTCGGACTTAAACCCGCATTTCTTTTGATACTCACCCCGATAGCACGTATTTGGGACGGTATTAACGACCCGATGATGGGAACGATAGTTGACAATACGCGCACAAAATTCGGTAAATACCGCCCGTGGATACTCATAGGTGCATTCTCGAACGCGGTGGTTCTTACGCTCCTTTTCACATCCTTCGGTATGAGCGGAACAAAGCTCTACATATATATAGCCGCCATGTATATTCTTTGGGGAATGACCAACACCATGGCGGATATTCCCTATTGGTCGATGATACCCTCTTTTACAAGCGAAGCTAAAGAGAGAAGCTTAGTAGCAACAATCGCGAGAACCTTCTCGGGTCTCGGCCAGGGAATCATAACAATATTGACTCCCATAATTCTTCCTCTGCTCTCAACAGGCATGACCACAGAAAAGGGTTACAGCGCAACCGGATTTTCGCGTTGGGCTATGATATGCGGAATAGCACTTATACTTTTTTCGGCTACATGCGTATTCAATACAAAAGAGACAAATGTTGTCTACAACGAAAAGCAAAAATTCAGCTTCAAGCAGATATTCAAAACCGTGGCTCACAACGATCAGCTCGTCGTATTTATGATATTCGCCATGCTTTCAAATGCAGGCTGGTACCTGACAAGCTCCACGGCTGTTTACTATTTCACCGATGTTTTGGGTCAGCCTAAGGGTCAATCGCTTTTCCAAACAATCGGCGCAGTCGGCTCGGTAGTCGGCCTTTTGGTAATACCCATGCTCTCGGAAAAATTTACCATGCGCTCAATATACACCATATCGCTCTCGATGACTATTTTGGGATACGCCCTGATGTTCCTCTTCGGCCCGGTGCTTAAAATCGCAATAGCACTTGATATTTGCTATATTTTGGCCTCGGTGGGCATAAGTTCGATGTTTGTTTCGCAAACTGTATTCCTTGCGGACATAGTCGATTACGGCGAGTACAAAAACGGTTCGCGAAGCGAGAGTATAACCTTCTCTATGAAGGGCTTTTTACAAAAAATGGCATACACCATTCAGACTGTTATTCTTTTCGGCGGTCTTGGTATATTCGGCTACAACGAGCAAATTAAAGAGGGCGTTATAAACAACGCCACCAAAAATGCGATAGGCACAATAGCCTTCGGAATACCGCCAATACTTATAATAATTTCAATGATAGTTTTCCGCAGCAAGTTTAAAATTCACGGCGAGCTTGCCGAAAAAATTCATAGCTATATTACTGAAAAAAGAGCTGCTGACGGTGACGAAAAATGAGGATTCTCATTATAAGACACGGTGACCCCGACTACGAAAAGGATTCGTTGACTCAAAAGGGATGGCACGAGGCCGAGCTTCTTGCGGACAAAATGGAAAAGACCGACGTTACGGCTTTTTATGTCTCTCCGCTCGGCAGAGCGCAGGACACTGCAAGCGTTACACTTAAAAGGCTCGGAAGAAGCGCAAAAACTTATCATTGGCTCAGGGAATTTCACGCGCCGATATATGACAAAAAGACAAAAAAGCTCCGCGGTCCGTGGGATCTTATGCCTTCGTTTTTCACTAAAGAGGATGACCTTTACGATGTGAAAAAATGGGCGGACACAGAGTTTATGAAGCAAGGCAGAGTAAAGCAGGAGTACAGAAAAGTTTCTCAGGGTCTTGACAAGGTACTTAAAGCGCACGGATACGAGAGAAAAGATAAATACTACAAGGCCGTAAATGCAAACAAAGACACAATAGTATTCTTTTGTCATTTCGGCGTGGAATGTGTAATGCTTTCACATCTTCTCAACATTTCGCCCGTATGCCTGTGGCAGGGCTTTTGCGCTGCTCCGACCTCGGTCACTACGCTGTACACCGAGGAGCGAGAAAAAGGCATAGCGGTATGGCGCTGCAGCTCATTCGGAGATATTTCTCATCTGTACGCAGGGAACGAAGAGCCCGCATTTGCCGCGCGGTTTTGCGAAATCTACGACGATATGTCGCAAAGGCACTGATAAAAGCTATAAAAATGGGGCTGTAAAAATTTCTCGTTTTTACAACCCCGTTTTATATTGTATTTTATCTTAACTTATTTAAGCTTATCTATCATAATATGAGCCGCCTTGTATATATCACCGCAGCCGAGAGTCAGGACAAGGTCGCCGTCTTCGGCATTTTTAACAACATAATCGGCAACCTCCTCAAATGTATTAAACCACACGGAACCCGGAATTTTAGCGGCAAGCTGAGAAGTGTATACATTATAGGTATTGACTTCACGCGAGCCCATTATTTCAGTCATAACGCAATGGTCGGGTATGCTGAGTACCTTTGCGAAGTCATCCATCAGCATATATGTGCGCGAATAGGTAAACGGCTGAAACACCGCCCAAACGCTGTGATATCCCATCTCCATAGCGGCGTCAATGGTAACCTTGAGCTCAGCCGGGTGGTGAGCGTAGTCATCTACAAAAGTAACGCCCTTATATTTGCCGAGCAGCTCAAAACGTCTGTGAGCACCGCTGAATGCATCAAGTCCCCCGCGGCAAGACTCGGCGTCCGCGCCGGAATACATTGAAGCCGCCAAGGCTGCAAGTGCATTAAGGACATTGTGGAGCCCGGGAACTTTGAGCTTTATGTGGCAGAGAAATTCACCCTTGTGCATAGCGTCAAATTCATAATAAGCGCCGTGTACGGGAGCGATATTTTCGGGATAATAATCATTTTCTTCAGCCATACCGAATGTAATAAGATCCTTGCCGGAAATGCCCTCCATAGCCTTTAATGTGTTGGCATCATCGCCGTTGTAAATTACCGCCTTTGTCGCCATAGAAGCAAACTTATGGAAGCTTTTAATCAGATTATCAAGTGTTTTGAAATAGTCGAGATGATCCTCGTCTATATTGAGTATAACGGCAACATCAGGTGACAAGTCAAGGAATGTATCGACAAATTCGCACGCTTCACAGACAAAATTTTCACTCTTGCCCACTCTGCCGCTTGAGCCCATCATCGGAAGCTTTCCGCCGATTACGGCAGACGGGTCAAGCTTTGCTGTTATCATTATCTGCGTAGTCATAGATGTAGTTGTAGTCTTGCCGTGAGTTCCGCAAATGCCTATGCAGTTTTTATACATTCTCGAAATTGCGCCGAAAAGCTTCGAACGCTCAAAGGTCGGTATTCCGCTTGCCTTAGCGGCTACAAGCTCCGGATTATCTTTAAGTAAGGCCGCGGTATAAACTATCATCTCGGCGCCTTTTATATTTTCCGCCCTTTGACCCATGGTAACGGGGATACCGAGTTTACGTATTCTGTCAAGCGTATCGCTCTCGTTATTGTCCGAACCGGAGAGTTCATAGCCCCAGCTGTGAAGTATCTCGGCAAGCGGGCACATACCGCTGCCGCCTATCCCGATAAAGTGTACTCTCTTTACTTCTTTTAAAAGTGTATCTATGTCTTTCATATAAGTCATACCTTTCGGTTTATTGTGTCAGTATTTCCGACTAAAATATATTATATTGCATTTCGGCAAAAATTTAAACCCTAAAATTATCTTTCACAATATATTTTCGGCATTCATATTATAGTGTATAGATATCCATCCGAAAAAGGAGGGAAATAAATGAAAAAAATCGTTATTGCCGGCGGAGACAAAAGGATGAGCTGTCTCGCCGAGCTGCTTTTTAACAGCGGGTATTCTTTCGCGTCATATGCGGTAAACGGCGGTCTTACCAAAGACGAGTTTCTTTGTTATCTGCGCGAAAACAATAATATACTGCTGATACTGCCGCTCCCCGTAAGCCGCGATATAATTCACCTGAACACCGGCAAAGCGTTCGAAGATGTCAGGCTATCGGAAATCGGTGAATGTCTCGGAAAAAGTGACACGGTAGCAGGAGGAATCATCGGCGACAGTCTAACTGTTTTGTCGGCAAACGGCACAAAAGTATATGATTACTATGATGAGGAATTTATTACGGACAATGCCCGTTTGACCGCGCAATGTCTTAAATTTGTGTTAAATGAAAACGGAATATATGATTTCAGCGGCAAAAAGACGGCGATTACCGGATACGGCAGAACCGCGAAGGCTATTGCCGAATTCATGAAGGAAAACGGCGCAAAGGTACTGATAACGGCAAGAGACCCTCACGCACTCGCAGACGCGGTCAAAAAGGGATACAGCATATGCCTGCTGAGAGATTATGACTGTATAGCACACGACGCGGATATTTTAATAAACACCGTTCCCGCTGAAATAATAGATAAAAATATTTTGAGTCGATTGAGAAAAGACGTTCTGCTTATAGATATAGCTTCCCCCCCGTTCGGAGTGGATATCGGGCTTGCCGACTCTTACGGGATAAACGCTGTCAGAGCATTGGGGCTTCCCGGAAAATACGCCCCCGAAGAAGCCGGCAGGCTGATATTTAAGAAAGCTCAACCGCTTCTGTAAGGAGGGAAAAATGTGCTGAACTTAGGATTTGCAATGTGCGGTTCGTTCTGTACGTTTAAAAAGGTGATCCCGATTATGGCTAAGCTTAAAAGCGACGGGTTTAACGTAGTGCCCATAATGTCTGAAACAGCATTTACGACCGATACACGTTTCGGCTCTGCTAAAGACTTCGCCGACGAAATAACCGAAATAACGGGAAATGATATTATAAGTACTCTGCCGAAGGCTGAGCCGATCGGCCCCAAAAAGCTGCTCGACTTACTTATTATCGCGCCGACTACGGGAAACACTCTCGGGAAAATGGCGAACGGCATAACTGATACGACCGTAACGCTTGCAGCTAAAGCGCACCTTCGCAACAGACGTCCGGTGGTAATAGCCGTTTCCACAAATGACGCGCTCGGTGCCACCGCTAAAAACATAGGTCTTTTAATGAACTGCAAATATATTTACTTCGTACCGATGAGGCAGGATGACTGCATTAACAAACCGAATTCCATAGTTGCGGATTTTGAAAAAATACCCATAACCGTTTTGGACGCTTTAAACGGCAAACAGACTGAGCCCGTAATAATATCGTAAAACCACACAAAGAGAAGAATGGCACAACTAAAATATCCGCATTCGTTAAATATCGAGTGCGGATATTTTTTCGACAAAAAAACGGACCGTAAAATTTTTACAGCCCGTTTTTTAAGGGATTTAATAAGAAAAAATACTGTGTAAAAAATTACTTCTTACCGTTGAAAATGTCAAGAACGTCCATATATCCGTCGTCGCTTCCGAAGCCCTTGCCGTTGTCGGTAGTGCTGCTTACATCCTCAAAGCCGTCATCCTTGCCGCCGAACGAAAAATCATCGGTCTTATTGGGCTTTTTAGGCATACCGTTCTCATCAGTACCGAAGCCTGTGGCGATAACGGTAATTGTCATCTCGTCTTCTTTTTCTTTATCGAGATCTACGCCGAAGATGATGTTAGCATCCTCATCAGCCGCTGCACGAACTATACCTGCCGCGGTGTCGATATCGTCAAGGCCAATATCCTCAGAAGCGGAAATGCTTATTATAACGCCCTTAGCGCCGTCGATTGTGGATTCAAGAAGAGGGCTTGAAATAGCTCTCTGAGCCGCCTGCTCAGCCTTATCCTTGCCTTTGGCGGTACCCACGCCCATATGAGCATGGCCCGCATCTTTCATAACTGCGGTTACATCGGCAAAGTCAAGGTTTATAAGAGCCGGCTTAATAATAAGGTCGGAAATACTCTTAACGCCCTGGCGAAGAACATCATCTGCTATATCAAACGCATTGAGAAGAGTAATCTTCTGCTCGGATACCTGCTTTAATCTTTCGTTGGGAATAACAACAAGGCTGTCTACATGGCCTGCAAGCTCTGCAATACCTGCCTCTGCCTGCTGCATACGTACCTTACCCTCAAAATCGAAGGGCTTTGTAACTATACCTACGGTGAGTATTCCCTTTTCCTTAGCAATCTCGGCAATAACGGGAGCTGCGCCTGTGCCTGTTCCGCCGCCCATACCTGCGGTAATAAATACCATCTGTGTATCATTGAGCGCTTCAATAATTGCGTCGCGGCTCTCCTCGGCAGCTTTCTGACCGATTTCGGGCTTTGCCCCGGCGCCTCTGCCCTGCGTAATCTTTTCGCCTATCTGAATTTTCTGACCGGCTTTTGAAAAAGCAAGCGTCTGCTTATCGGTATTTATAGCTATAAGCTGAACTCTGCCGAAGTCATTGTTTGCCATACTGTTGACAGCATTTCCGCCGCCTCCGCCAACGCCTATAACTTTAATATTAGTAACGTCATTAAATTCGTTGTCCATTTCAAAATCCATTTGAGAACATCCTCCATTATGTAAAGTCTTTTATTTCACACCTAAATAAAGTTAAACTCATACCTATTTAGGTTAGTATATCATATTATCCCGTTATTTTCAACGTTTTTTTGCATTTATATTGTATATAATTACGGAGATATAAACGGAACCGTTGTGTTATCCTCACGCTGAGGACTGAGATATGCTTTTTTGTCAATCGTGAAATCTATACTGCCCGTAAAATCGGGATTATCGCTGTCAAGCCTTGTCAGGGCAGCTTTTACAAAGTCCATTTTATCGTTCACGGAGGACGAAAGTCCCAAAAGCACGGTAACGCGCTCCTTATATACCAATTTAATATTGGAATGGTTGCTCACATCTATACTTGTTATTCCGCTGAGTTCATTTGATTCAAGCAATGTCAGCACATTTTTTATAATGCCGAGGTCGTCGTTATCCTGAAATTCCACGGTTTCCCCCGGTACCGCCGAAATCACCGGTGAGGAATCAATTATGATAATACCGTCGCCGATAGTCATAAGTCCGTCCTCAAGTACTTTGCCCTTGTCGGAAACCAACGTAAAGCTGTCGCCGTTGTCTATTGCAAGCTTGGCGGTTGCAGCCGTGATTTTTATCGTTATTGTTCCCGAAAGATTGCGTTTTATTTCGGCCGACTCAACATAAGGAAGGGTACATTCTATTCCGGAGGCTGTTTTTTTCTTGCTTGTCATAAACATATTGTCGCCTATATTTATCTGCGACGCAGCTATAACATCCTCATTGTTGTATATCTCGTCACCGGTAACCGCAACATTGTCTATACGGAAAAAGACCGTAAGCGAAAGAGTTACTGCGACGGCAATTATAATTATAATACCCAAGATAAGAGCAATCAGCTTTTTTATCCTGCGTTTTTTCATTTTAATGAGCCTGCTGCGACGGCGCATTTCATCGCGCGAGAGCTGCTGCCTGCCGCCCTGCGTGCGCTCATTTGCCCCGCCGTATGTTACATCGATCGTCTGCCTCCTGCGAGTGCCGGTCGGTGCAGTCTTCTGCCGACTCCCCCTCGGGTTTCCCGATGTTTTCGGCGAGCTGCCTTGTCTCTTGTTTTTCGGTCCCGTCATTTTCATTTATCCTTCTCACGTCTGCTCCGAGCAGTTTCAGTACCTTTTCAGGAGCTTCATATCCTCTGTCCAAATGCTGCGTACCTGTAATAACCGTCTTGCCGTTTGCGGCAAGACCGGCCGTTATAAGCGCAAAGCCTCCGCGAAGATCCGGAGCTACAACATTTGCGCCCGTCAGATACTTTGAACCCTCTATAACCGCCATTCTGCCCTCGACGCTTATTTTTGCACCGAGCCGCATAAGCTCAGTTACGTGTTTAAATCTGCTCTCAAATATATTTTCAATTATTACGCTCGTGCCGTCCGCTACGGACAGCATAGCTCCGACTATTGCCTGAGCATCGGTCGGAAAGCCCGGATACGGCATGGTGCGTATCATTTTTACTCTTTTAAGTCTCGGCGGTGCAGACAGACATATCCACCTGCCGCTCGTCGTTATATCACAGCCCGCTTCGGAAAGCACCGGAATCAGCGCGCCGATATGTGCCGGAATTACGTCCTTTATGCAAATTCTGCCGCCGGTTGCCGATGCGGCTATAAGATAAGACGACGCCTCTATGCGGTCGGGTATAACGGTATGGCATGTGCCGTGAAGCTTTTTAGTGCCCTCTATTACTACCGTGCTGTCGCCGGCGCCGGAAATTTTAGCGCCGCAGCCGTTTAAAAAATCGGCAAGGTCGCTGATTTCCGGTTCTCGCGCCGCATTTGTAATAACGGTGGTTCCGTCCGCCGCGGCGGCGGCTATCATTATGTTTTCTGTGGTTCCGACACTCGGAAAAGAAAGCGTAATATCGGCACCGTGAAGACATTTGCCGAGCGAGCAGTACAGTCTGCCGTGCTCTTCGGTAATTTCGGCACCGAGCTTTCGCATCGACGATAAATGCAGGTCAATAGGTCTGAGGCCTATTTCACAGCCTCCCGGCGAAGATATTTCCGCTTTTCCCGTACGTGCGAGCACAGCACCCAAAAAGACTATCGATGAGCGCATTTCACGCATTAAATCATCGGGAATTTCACTTACGGTAATAACGGACGAATCCACCTCTACCGTGTGACCGTCGCGTATCACCTTGCAGCCGAGATGCCGAAGTATTTGAATAGCGGCGTCTACATCCGAGAGAGCCGGGCAATTATGTATTTCGCATTTGTCGCCGGTCAAGACCGTAGCCGCTAAAATCGGCAGCGCGCTGTTTTTCGAGCCGTGGACTTCAATTTCTCCGCAGAGCCTTCGTCCGCCCTCTATTATTATCTTATCCAATACATACACACCCCTTAAAGAAAAAGGTAACCCTTTTTCATATTATGCAGGGCTGTATGTTTTGGAAACGACAGCTGTTATTTTTTCTCCGCTAACTTTTCTATTATATCACAAATCATCGCAGAAGAGTTTTCAACCGCCATTTTTTTTGCATTCCTGCCGAGTCTTACAAGAGTCTCGCGGTCTGCAACAAGTGAGTCAAACTCGGATATGAGTTTTTCGGGGGTTAAATCCTTTTCCTCAATAACGCGCGCGGCATCGTTTTCCACAAGAGCCATGGCGTTATGGTATTGATGGTTTTCGGCAACATTCGGTGAGGGAATAAGTATTGACGCTCTGCCGACTGCTTCGATCTCGGAAAGTGACGACGCACCGGCTCTGCCGATAACAAGGTCGCTTGCCGCAAGACAGACATCCATATCATCTATATATTCGCGTATTACCACGTTGCTTGCTTTGTTCTCGTCCACGCCGAGCTCTTTTAGCTTTTCGGGAACCCATTTACCGTATTTTCCGGTAGAATGCATAAAGAACAGATTTTTATTTTGCCAACGCTCGGCTATCAAGGCAGTCATATTTTCATTTATCGCCTTTGCACCCAGACTGCCGCCCATCGAGAGCACCATTATGCTGTCGGGCGAGACACCGAGCTTTGCACGTGAAAATTCCCTGTCCGCTTCTATGATTTCGCTTCTTACCGGAAGACCTGTAACAATCGGTTCATTTTTACATTCAAGGTGTTCCTCTGCCTTTTTAACCGTGAGCATAACCTTGTCCACCGTTTTGGCGAGAGCCTTGTTTGTAACGCCGGGATAGGCGTTTTGCTCATGAATGGCTGTCTTTACGCCAAGCTTACAGGCCGTTCTGACAACGGGACCGCTGACATATCCGCCGAAGCCTACTACAACGTCCGGTTTAAATTCTTTGATTATTTTTTTGACCTCTCTCGATGAGCTTATCATAAGAAAGAGTGTTTTAATATTTTTAGCTATATTTTTAGCGGAAAATTTTCTCTGGAATCCGGTAATTTCAATGGTTTTAAAGGCGAAACCCGCCGCAGGTACGAGCTTTGACTCCATATGCTCCTTTGTACCTATAAAAAGTATGTCGGCATCCGGATGGCGGCGTCTGAGCTCGCCTGCGGACGCAAGCGCCGGATTTATATGTCCGCCGGTACCGCCGGCAGCGAATATGACTTTCATATGTTTACTCCTTATTCTTAGGCTTTTTATTTTTCTATTCGCGAATACCTTGATACCGACAGCACTATTCCCATTTCAACAAGCAGCATCATAAGCGATGTACCGCCGTAGCTGAAGAAGGGTAAGCTTATGCCTGTATTCGGCAATGTATCAGTAACAACGCCGATGTTAAGCGCCGTCTGAAGTCCCACCTGAAAGACGATGCCCATTGCAAGCATGGCACCGAAGCGGTCCTTTGCCTTTAGTCCTATAACGACCCCACGCCAAACAAGCAAAACGTACAGCAAAATTATTCCTACCGCTCTGATGAAGCCGAGTTCCTCGCAGACAATCGCAAAAATAAAGTCATTTTGCGGTTCGGAAACATACAGATGCTTTTGTTTTGAGTTACCGAGACCGGTTCCGAAAAGTCCGCCGGAACCTATGGCATAGAGCGAGTTGTTGGTTTGCCATCTTGCTCCCTTGGGGTCGTAGCTTTTATCGAGCCACGCCGTAATTCGCGCGCCCGCGTATTTTTCAAGAAGCTGCGGATTGAGCACGAATATGATAATTGCCACGGCGGCAATTACCGCTATAAGCACAAACCAATGTCTCTTTATCTCGCCGAGATACATCATAATTACTCCTATGGCGAGAATAAGAATAGTGCCGGAAAGGTGATTTTCAAGATAGACAAGACCCGCCGTAACAGTTATAACCAAGGCATAGAAAAGGAGCTGTAAAAACGAATTATACACGACGATATGTCCGCCCGACAGTTCCTTTACTCCGTCTGCAAATTTGGAACGGTTTATTGACTTTCCGACTATTTTTTTATGATTTCTGTCCATTTCGTATGCGCAAAACAAAATTATGGCAAGCTTTGCTATTTCCGACGGCTGGAAGGTAAAAAAGCCGAGATTTATCCATCGGTGGAATTCACCGAACGACGCCGGCAGTATAAGAACTATAACAAGCAGACCCCATGAGACAATAAGACCGGGAACAGCAAGTATTTTAAGATAATCATACCTGAGCTTTGAGATAAGGAGCATACAAATAACGCCGACAACGGCAAAAATCAGCTGACGCTTAAAAAAGTATGTGCTGTCCCCCTTTTTGTTGTAAAAGGCGTAGGTGTAGCTTGCCGAGAACAGCATTACAAGTCCTATTGTAAGTATTGCGATTACAAGAAGAAGAAAGAATACGTCAATTCCGCCGAGTGCGAGAAAATCGGGTCTTCGCGAGCGTTTTTTTGTCTTTTGAGGACGCGGTTTTGCATTTTGGGCGTTCCCTGCCATAATTCTTCCTCCTTTTCCTGAAAATTAAAACGGACATCTGCCGAAATCGGCAAATAAAATTATTTCATTCCGTAATACAAAAGAGCGGTTCCTATAATTCCGCCGAAAAGCTGAACGAGTGTAAACACGACGCATATCTTGCGCTCTTTCCATCCGCACATTTCAAAGTGGTGGTGTATGGGCGCCATTTTGAAAATTCGTTTGCCGTGCGTTGCCTTGAAGTAGCATATCTGAAGCACATCCGAGAACATTTCGACTGCATAGATTATTCCGTAAAGCAAGATTATAAGCGGACAGTCTATGGCATAAGCGAGGGCTACAACCATACCGCCGAGGAACATTGAGCCGGTATCGCCCATCATAACCTTTCCGGGATACCAGTTCCAAATAAGGTATCCGAGACATCCGCCGAGAAGGCAGCCCGCAAGAAGGCTTACACCGAAGAAACCTCTGATAAGTGCCGCCGCTATAAATGAAATTGCCGCCACGGAGGTAACGCTTGCACACAAGCCGTCTACGCCGTCCGTGAAGTTTACGGCATTTACCGTGAGATAAATAACGGCAATTCCGAATATCCAAAAGAAAAATTTAAGGTCGACATTTCCGACGAACGGAATGAACATATACGTGTTTCCCGACATATAGAGCGCCGCAAGATACGCCAGCATCACAAGAATCTGCGCGCCGGTTTTCTGCGCTATGGTAAGGCCGAGATTACGCTTTTTGGCAACCTTAATATAATCGTCCGCAAAGCCGATAAGTCCGAAAGCGACAGCCATTAAAAGCCCCGCGAATATTTTGACCTTCATATCGTCGCCTATGACAACGCTTCCCGAAGTCAGAATATGACCGCCGAGCAGCTTATCGGTTATCAGGACGACAGCGAACGATACAATTATGCTTATTATAAACATAAGACCGCCCATTACGGGAGTACCCTGCTTTGATTTATGCCATGCAGGACCTATGTCAAGAATAGTCTGCCCGAAGTGAAGCTTTCTAAGCCACGGAATTATAACAAATCCGAGCAAAAAAGCTATTAAAAAGCTAAGCAGAACGCCGAATATTAACGCAACCCAAATTTTCATTTACTCTTCCCACTCTCTGTATAAGCTGTTTATAACATCCTCGAGCTTCATTCCGCGACTCGCCTTGAAAAGAACTGCGTCTCCGTCTTTAAGCGTTTCGAGAAGCGTTTTTGCAAGCTCGGTTTTATCGTCAAATGATTTTATTTCATCGACAAATCCTTTTGCTCCCTCGGCAATGTGTTTTGCTTTTGCGCCGTATGTAAAAAGAATGTCGATATTTTTGTTTTCGGTATATTTTCCGACATTTTCATGAGAAATATCGCTGTATTTTCCGAGTTCAAGCATATCGCCGAGAACTGCTATCCTGCGGTTTGATTTAAACGAGGACAACACATCCAGAGCCGCTTTTTGCGAATCCGGACTTGCGTTGTAGCAATCCTCTATAACCGTTATTCCGCCGACTTTTTTAATACGCTGACGCATTCCGGACGGAACAAAGCTTTTGAGCCCTGCCGCTATTTTCCGCGGTTCCATTCTCATTTCATATCCCACGGCAAACGCCGCAAGAGCGTCGTATACATTATGAATACCGACGGTAGGCACGGTGACGCGCTGTGATGCGCCGTAAAATTCGACCGTGAAGGATGTAAAACCGTTTTTTTCTTCAATATCCTTCGCCCTGAAATCAACATTCGGATTTTCGATTCCGAAGAAAACAAGCTTATAGTCGGGTTCCCTTACGGTAACGAGCTTATCGTTATCGCCGTTTAATATAAGCGGCGCACCCTTTTTCATACCCTTGAGAATTTCAAGCTTCGCTTTTAGGATTCCGTCACGCGAGCCGAGATACTCTATATGCGAAACGCCGATATTGGTTATTATACCGATGTCGGGACGAGAGCTTTTTGTCATTCTTTCGATTTCGCCGAAATGATTCATACCCATTTCAATAACCGCCGCCTCGGTATCGTCTTTAAGGCGAAGCAGGGTTTTGGGCATTCCGATTTCATTATTGAGATTACCCTCGGTCTTTATCGTTTTAAACTGCTCGGCAAGCACGGCGTAGGTCATTTCTTTTGTCGTCGTTTTGCCGACCGAACCGGTAAGGCCTACTACCGTCAAATTATCAAGCGTACCGCGGTAATACCCCGCAAGGTCAAGCAGAGCCTTGCCGGTATCCTTAACTGTGATTACGGGTATACGGCTGTCAACCTTTTTACGGACAAGCACCGCCGCAGCTCCGTTTTGAGCCGCCTGCGACACAAAGTCGTGCCCGTCAAATTTTTCTCCCTCAAGACATATGAAAAGGCACCCCTTTGGTATGTCGCGGCTGTCGGTCGAAACCGATGTCACAATACAATCATAGCCCGAGAGCCTGCCGCCTACGGCTTTTGCAATACGCGAAAGAGTTAATTCCATTACTTATCTTTTCCTTCTGCTAATATACCTGCCACAACTTCACGTTCATCATAGTGTATTTTGCCGGTATTTAATATTTGATACGTCTCGTGCCCTTTGCCGGCAAGGAGAACGACATCGCCCTTCTTCGCTTCGCCGAGGGCATATCTTATGGCCTCGGTACGGTCAACAAGAACCTTGATTTTCGCTTTGCAGTTATGCATACCCTCTAAAACATCGTCAACTATAAGCTGCGGGTCTTCGCTTCGCGGATTATCAGAGGTTACAACCGCAACATCTGCAAGGTCGCCTACTATCTTGCCCATTTTAGGGCGTTTGGTCTTGTCTCTGTCGCCGCCGCAGCCGAATACGGCTATAATTCTGCCGTTTGTGGTTTCACGGACCGATGATATTACATTTTCAAGGCCGTCGGGAGAATGTGCGTAATCTATAAGAACGGTATAATCCGTATCCGTCGGAACTACCTCAACTCTGCCGGGCACGCCCTTGCTCTTTTTGAGCGAAGAAAGGACATCGGAAAAATCAAGTCCCGTGAGTATGGCGCAAATTGCGGCGCCCATCGTGTTATAAACGGTAAAGTGACCGGGTATGCCTACGTTTGCTCTGCCTATTTTATCGTTCCAAAGGAGTTCGTACTGCACAGAGGAGGAGGTGCAAACAACATTTTTTGCCACAAACTGCGCCTCATTGTTTTTAGCCGAAAATGTCACGACCTTTATCGGGAGTCCGTCTACCATATAATGTGCCGACTCGTCATCGATGTTTATAACAGCCGTGTCCGCTATTTCAAACAGCTTGCGCTTGGCGTTTCGATAGTTTTCAAAGGTTTTGTGATAGTCAAGGTGATCCTGCGTGAGATTGGTAAACAATGCTATGTCGAAATGACATCCGTCTACCCTTCCCTGCGCGAGTGCTTGGGAAGAGACCTCCATAACGCAGTATTTACAGCCGCTGTCAACCATTTCCCTGAAGAGTCTCTGAAGCTCTTTGCTGTCGGGAGTGGTAAGCGACGACGGGTACTCTTTGTCGCCCGTTACGTTTTTAACCGTGCCTATAAGTCCGGATTTTATTCCGAGATTATCGAAAATTCCTTTTAAAATAAAGGTTGTTGTAGTCTTTCCGTTTGTTCCGGTAATGCCTATAAGATGAAGCTTCTCGGACGGATTACCGTAAAAATTGGCGCACAATAAAGAATATGCATCTCTTGTGTTCTTAACCAAAATCTGATTTTCAACACCGGTATCATACTCCGCCACTACCGCACGGGCTCCTTTATTCACAGCCTCCTCGGCGGCAGAGTGGCCGTCAAAATGTGCGCCCTTGATGCACACAAAAACGCAGCCCTCGCAAAGCTTTGCGGTATTATCGGTAATATCAGTAATTTCCGTGTCATTAAAATTGCTTTTTGTATCAATGCCCTTTAAAAGCTCTGATAACAGCATCGGTTTTTTCCTCCTGTTTTTTACTTTAATATTATGCGGGACCGTCCTGTACGTTTACGGACGACTTGAAGTAAACTGTAATTACAGAGCCCTGCTCTGCCTCGGTGCCCTCCGCAATGCTCTGCTTATAAGACACAAAGTCATTTGAAGAAGAATTGCCGGCTACCTTTATGTTAAAGCCTGCGTTAACAGCGGCCTTATTGGCTGCGCTGATTGACATATTGCAAAGATTCGGAACGGTGGCAACTGCCTTTTGCGACGAAGAATCGGTATATACCACTATTACTCCGCCCGACCTCATTTGCTGGCCTGCCGCAGGCGTCTGTGAAACTACCTTAGTACCGTCTCCGACAACCTTTACGGTATAGCCCGAGGCTTTTGTCTTTGCATCCTGAGGAGACAATCCGACAAGACTCGGAGCTACGGACGATACGTTTGCCATTTCCTTATCGTCATATCTCGGCTCAACATTCAAGTAGGTCAGCACCTTTTCAAGTATATCGCCTGCTATGGGAGCTGCTACCGCACCGCCGCCGTGAGCACCTGTCGGCTCATCTATCGCTACAAGTATTGCTATTTGCGGATCATCGGCGGGGGCAAAGCCGGCGAAGGAGGCAATATACGCTCCCTCGTGTCCGATTTTTTCGGAGGTACCCGTTTTGCCTGCCACGTGGTAACCCGCAACATATGCGTTTTTACCTGTTCCCACGGATACGACCTGCTCCATCATATTAGATACTATGGAAGCGGTTTTTTCGGATATGACCTGCCTCTTTACTATAGGCTCCGTCTTTTTCATGACATTGCCGTCACCGTCAAGCATAGATGATACTACATACGGCTGCATAAGTTTACCGCCGTTTGCTATCGCCGAAACCGCCGTTATTATCTGAATGGGCGTCACCTGGAAGGTTTGACCGAACGAGCTTGAAGACAGCTCCGAAATACCCATTTTATTGAGAGAGTGATATGTCACGTCGGCTACGGGAGTCGCCTCCGCAGGCAGGTCGATGCCTGTTTTTTCGGTAAAACCGAACGCTTCAAAATATTTATAAAAAGTATCTTTACCGAGCTTTTGCCCTATTGTCACAAAGAACGGGTTACAGGAATTCATAAGTCCCTGCGTCAAATTTTCCGTACCGTGGCCGCCCGGCTTCCAGCACTTCTGATAATTATTCGCAACCTGAATACCGCCGGTGCAGGTATATGTTGTATTGAGGTCCACAACACCCTCTTCAAGAGCCGCCGAAACGACTATCGTCTTAAATACCGAACCCGGCTCATATGTATCGCTTATATCGCGGTTTCGCCACTGAGCATAAAGAGCGTCCGTCGTAGCCTTTTTTTGCTCGTCGGGAGAGGATATTGCGGATATGCTCTCGGCAAGCACCTTGTTTGAAATCTTATTAGGAGAATTCAAATCAAAGTCGGGCTTTGACGTCATACCGAGTATAGTGCCGGTTTTGACGTCCATTATTATGCCGTAAGCATATTTCGCGCCCGTGTCCGTAAGTGCCTGGTCGAGCGACTGCTCGAGGTAATACTGTATTACCTCGTCTATTGTAAGTACAAGGCTGTAACCTGCCTTAGCATCATATGTGGTTTGATAATCCGTGGACATAGAGCCCTGTCTGGCATTTTTAGCCGTTATTATTCTGCCGGCGGTGCCGGTAAGCTCGTCGTTGTATTTCAGCTCAAGCCCGAGCCTGCCCGAATCATCGGAATCCGTAAAGCCTATTATTGTGGAAGCAAACGACGAGTAGGGATAATATCTCTTTGTATCGGGATCAACACCGATTATTGAGGAAAGCTTGTTTTCGGAAATAAACGTTTTAAGACGGTCCTTAACATCCGTCTCAACCTCGCCGGCTATTTTTTCGTAGCCGCTGCTTGTGCGCTCCGCCTTTTTGCGAACCGTCTCTTCGTCCACACCGAGCATGGTGCTGAGATTTGTAACCACAAGGTCGCGCTGCTCGTCGCTTGTTATCTTTGACGGATTTATATAGACAAGCCACGCCGAAGCACTTTTGGCAAGAGCTTTCATATTTGAATCGTAAATCGTTCCGCGCTGAGCCGAAACCGTGGTGTCCGAAAGCTGATTTTGCTCGGCTTTAAGCTTATATTCGTTGCCGTGAATAAGAGAGATATATGCGAGCGAGCCGACACATACAAGAAAAGCTGCGGCGATGAAGCACAGCACCGTAACAGCTCTTTTACCCATTCTCTTTGAAGGTCCGGTCTGCATATTTTTCTCCTTTCATTAAATTTAAGTTTGATTTTGTTTTTCGTTTGTCGAATTGAAAAGCGAAAAAGGTACAAAAGGCGCGCTTTCTCCGCCTCTTATTCTGAATCGTGTGCATTTTGTGCATTTTTGCGACGACTTGTATTTTTGATACACGAGGAGCGAAAAAGGTGCAAAAGGCGCGCGATTCAGACAAAATAAATAGCATAACGAGAGTTAAGTATAGCTACCTTAACCCTCGTTTTATTTTATTTCATTTTACGTGTATATATTCCAAAAGTTTGGTTATAAGCGACTTTGACTCTTTTGAGTCGGAGGACGATGCTTTTCCTCCGGAAACAGTTACCTTATCATCGCCGGAAAGGTCTATATATTCTATCTGATAATTTTCCGCCTTTACCATTCCGAGAACATTTTGTGCATAATCATCGACCTTTTCAAGAGATATTGTCGAATCGAGCTGCATATTAAGTCTGACGGTCTCGGCCTGCGCCGCCGTAAGATTTGACTCAGTCTTGGCGATTTGGCGGTCAAGCTCGTCCACGCGCAGCTTACTGTAAAGCAGAGCCGCAAAAAGTGAGAGCAAAACAGCGGCAACCGTAAGCACCTTTGCCGCACGCAGAGCCGTGGCTCGCATTTCGCTTTTTGCCTCGACCGTTGTTTTCTTTTTTCGTGTTACAAGCCGCATACCGGAGTCGGCCGTACGCTCTCCGACGCCGGGCAGGGTAGCTATTTTTCTCGCGGCATTATGATCGAATGAGACGGGTTTCGGCTCAAACATGGAAAAATCATAATTACCGTACTTGTCGTAATTACCTGCCATTTTTTCTCCTCCGGGAAATTTATCTTAAAATCTAATCATCTTTAATCTTTTTTATTGAACGAAGCCGCGCCGAACGTGAACGAGGATTACGTGCCAACTCTTCGTCGCTTGCCGCAACACCCTTTACGGTAATCTCACCGCGCGGCGTTTTTCCGCAAACACAAACCGGAAAATCCTTTGGGCAAGTGCAGCCCTCACAAAAGTGTGCAAAGCGTTTTTTCACCATACGGTCCTCAAGAGAATGAAATGTTATTACCGAAAGAATTCCACCGACCTTAAGCGACGAAAACATATCATCAAGTGCCGAATCAAGCTTTGTAAGCTCACCGTTTACCTCTATACGGATTGCCTGAAAAGTTCTGCGTGCCGGATGCGAGTCTCGCATTGCACGCTGAGGCATTGACATTTTAATAATGTCGCAAAGCTCAAATGTTGTTGAAATTCTTTTATTTTCACGTTCTTTTACTATATTTTTAGCTATGCTCTTTGCATACCGTTCTTCACCGTAGTCTCTGATTATACGATAAAGCTCATTTTCGGAATAAGTGTTAACAACATCCGCGGCACTTTTGCCCTCTTTGCTCATACGCATATCAAGCGGCGCGTCCATATGAAACGAAAATCCGCGCTCGGCAGTATCTATCTGATGAGAGCTGACGCCGAGATCCGCCATAATTCCGTCGGCTTTTCTGCCGTTTAATATTGCGGATATATTATCAAATGTATTGCGAACTATCTCAACATTCGGAAAAGACGCAAAGCGCGCCTTCAATACCTCTATAGCCTCAGGGTCGCGGTCAATGGCTATGAGCCTGCCCTTATCGGAAAGCCTTTGAGCCACAGCGTGGGAATGCCCCCCACCGCCCGCGGTACAATCGACGTAAAGGCCGTCGGGCTTTATTTCGAGTGAATTGACAGTTTCGTTAAATAATACGGGAATGTGTTCAAAATCCATTTTAAATACCTATCAGAACTGAATCTGCGAATAGTCGAAGGTCTGACGAATGTTTCTCGCACGTTCCATGGTCTTGTAGTATTTATCTGCATCCCATATTTCAAGGCGCTTACCTACGCCGGCAACGACAACATTCTTTTTAAGCCCGGCAAAGTCGCAAAATTCCGTAGGAATGGTAATTCTGCCCTGCTTGTCCGGCTCAACCTCAACCATACCGCCGAAAAAAAGACGCTGCATATCAAAATTCTGAGTATTGATAACAGACTCGGCTATCTTGCTCCACTCTTCGTCGGAATAGATGTAAAGGCAATCGCTGCCGTCTATCGGGCAGAACACTCTGAAGGTAGAACCGAGCTTATTACGCATCTTGGCAGGAATGAAAAGGCGGTTTTTGGCGTCTATGGTGTGTTCTTTATAGCTGCCGAAGCTTTCGGTACGCTTTTGCGCCGCCGAGGTTTCGGTAGTTTTTTCTTTAACATTTTCGTCAGCCACTTTATTCATTCCTCCTTTCTGCTCCAAAGTGTGGGTTTTTACTCCCCAAATATGGGTTTTTTAAACATTTCTCACCTATTGACTGTAATTATAAAGCATACTCACCCATTTTGCAATAACTAAAGCAAAAAAAACTTTGTTAAATTTAAATGAATTTTCGACATGATTTTTGGGCATAAAAGAACGGTATTCAGCATAATAGCCGAATACCGTATCGTAAATTATCGTATTTTGACCTTAAAAAGGCCGTTTTTAAACAGGTCTTACCGGAATATTTTTCTCCTTGAGATATTTTTTCAGTGATTCTATCGGGATTTCATTAAAGTGGAAAAGCGACGCCGCCAAAACAGCGTCCGCCTTGCCTACCGTAAAAGCATCGTAAAAATGTTTCAGCTCACCCGCTCCGCCCGATGCGATAACGGGAATACCGACGCTTTCGGAGACAGCTCTTGTAAGCTCAAGGTCGTAGCCCTTTTTTTGGCCGTCGCAGTCCATACTCGTCAAAAGTATTTCGCCTGCGCCGCGCTTTTCCGCCTCAGTCGCCCAAAGGACCGCGTCAATTCCCGTGGGGATTCGTCCGCCGTTTAAATAGACCTCCCATTTTCCGTTGTCGGTACGCTTTGCATCAATGGCGCAGACAACGCATTGACTCCCGAATTTGTATGCCGCGTCATTTATAAGGTCGGGATTTCTGACAGCCGCTGAATTCACCGAAATTTTATCGGCACCGGCTCTTAGCAGCTCCTTAAAGTCGTCGGTAGAGCGGATTCCGCCGCCCACCGTAAACGGAATGAATATAGAATTTGCTACTCGTGAGACTATATCGAGCATTGTGCCTCTGCCGTCATTGGTAGCGGTTATATCGAGAAGCACAAGCTCGTCTGCGCCCTTTTTATCATATTCCACGGCGCATTGCACGGGATCGCCGGCGTCGCGTAAATTTACAAAGCTGACACCCTTGACAACCCTGCCGTTTTTAACGTCAAGACACGGGATAATTCTTTTAGCGTACAAGTGTGTCACCTCCGAGCTTCGCAAAATTCTCAAGTATTTTAAGTCCTACTCTGCCGCTCTTTTCGGGGTGAAACTGCGTAGCATAGAGGTTTATTTCGGGGACCGCCACGGAAGAATCGAACGAAATTCCGTATTCCGTTTTCGTAGCGACGTCCGAACGATTTTCGGCGTCGAGATAATAGGAATGAACAAAATAGACAAACGAGCCGTCTGCAATGCCGTCATATATGGGGCAAGGCTTTTTGATGTCTGCGGAATTCCACCCGATGTGCGGAATTTTAAGCCCCATATCCGACGGAAAACGCTTCACCCTTCCTTTTAATATGCCGAGTCCCAAAACGCCGGGGCTTTCCTCGGAGGAGTCAAAAAGAAGCTGCAGCCCGAGACAAATTCCCAAAAACGGCTTGCTTCCGAGTGCCGCCTTTTTAACAGCCTCACAAAGTCCGCTTTCGGTCATACAATTCATGGCATCGCCGAACGAGCCGACACCCGGCAAAATGCAAGCACTTGCATTTTCAATTTCGGACGCTCTGCTCGTAACAAGGCTCTCGGCTCCGATGAAATCAAGAGCTTTTTTTACGCTTTGTAAATTCCCGGCGCCGTAATCTATTATTGCTATCATATAATGCTTCTCCCCGAAGAAAAAATATGAAATATTGTACCATTATTCTTTTCTGTTTGCAACCGTCGGAGACACAGCATTTATAACATTTACAAAACCCGTAAAGCTTGAGCCATGTTTGAAATTTATAAAACCCATCGGAAAATAAAAATCGGCAAGTATCAAAAGATACTCACCGATTTTGGCTGTTCCGAACCATTTAGATGCCGACTTAGAGTTGATCTTTTGCAAAGTCGATAAGCCGTAAAAGCTCATTTTGTCTTTCCTGCAGTTTTGATACTAACTCTAATTCTCTTTTGTTCTCCCTAAGAAAAGTATATAGAAGATAATACCTATACCAAAGTCCGTATAAAAGCCAAATTTCTTTCTGTAATTCTTCTGTGCTCATATTATTGTCGCCTTTCTTTTTTTGGTAACAACAATTATGCACAGAAACTGTTATAAGTCCAGAGAATTATTTAACCGTGCCAAGCATAATACTTCCCTTGAGAATCAAATGAAGCTAAATTATCTTTATTAATCCAAGGATATTTTTTAATTGTTGCTTTTTGAGCATCAATTTTCAAAGCTCCTTCTTCTACATCCCAATTCGGATAATATATTTTCCAAAGAACATCATCTCGCACCTGAATAACATATTCAGATATTTTTTCAATATCTGTTCCTGACAGATAGGGCAATGCTTTCATCAGCTTAATATCTAGTGGTTTTACAAAACCTTTACCCCATTCAAGAGAGAGCTTCAAAGCAATATTTATAATATCAGGATTCAGCAATACATCTTTGTCGTTTTCAAATTCAGTGTTTCGGTCAAGGTTTTTATTCATAATTTCCTCTATAACCATTGTGCCGACATGATACTTGCCCTCGTAGAGTTCTATTTTTCGACCAGCCCATAACGAATATGGATATGCTTCCGGAGTTAAAAAATTCACAAAGCATCGGTGAGGTTGTTCGTAAATCATATCATTCCCATCAATCGTCTGAAAACAAACTGAAGTAAAATATTTTTCTTGAATTTCACAACAGCCACGATAGTTTTTACCAAAAGGATTTTTAGAGTGTCGACAGTTGATAACAGTTACTACTGCATCAGGATTATTTAAATCTATGGGCGTTATTTTTTCTCTTGTTTTTCTAAAAAAACTAAACAAAGCCTCACCGCCTTTAGTTAAAAATTAAATCTTTTTAACGTTTTACAACTTGAAATCAGCATTCGTCTGATTCTGCCACAAAGATTTCTATGTTTTTTATATGTATCTTCATCAATAGCGTTGGTATTAAATAATAATTGTAGCCAACCTTCCGTTTCGCTACATTCTTTTAGTGCTATTTCGAATTTAGAAAGCATATCTGCCTTACTTTGACCATAATTTGCTTCACGAATATTTGCGTAAACACTGCTTGAACTTTTTTGAATTTGGAAAATAGAGTTGCTTGGTGCTTTAATGCTTTGACACAACAATGCAATATCAGTTGCGAGTTGTTCTGAATAAATAATCAAATAGTTCTTAGGCATAATATCACTTCCTTTTCAACAAAACTGTAACACATATTTTTGTTGAAATCAATGCGAAGCATTGTATATAATCAATTCTGCAAGGAATTGCATATCATCACGGCAACGCCGTGGATATCATCAACGGTGCTAACCGTTGTATATCATCATTGCGAAAGCATTTTTGATACACACCTAAAGGTGTGATGATATACAGCCCTGACGGACTGATGAGATACAAGGGCGACAAGTCGCCCTTGATGATATGCCATTGCTTTCGCAATGGATAAAAAAATAGACTTGCAAATGCAAGTCTATTTTTTGGTGGGAGAGAGTGGATTCGAACCACTGAAGTCAGTGACGACAGATTTACAGTCTGTTCCCTTTGGCCGCTCGGGAACTCTCCCATATTAAATTATGATGCGTAAAATGGAGCTGGTGGACGGACTTGAACCCCCGACCTGCTGATTACAAATCAGCTGCTCTACCAACTGAGCTACACCAGCGTTTCGAACGCTTGAATATATTATCATAAAAGGGCGATTTCGTCAACACAAATTTTAAAAATTTTTAAAAAACTTTGTAAAACCCGTTTCTCGGTGAATCGGTAATTAAGAGCACTCGGCGAAAACTGGTTTAAAACCCCTTGCAAATATGACTGCCTGCCGACACAATACATACTCTTGCTTTTTACCGCGCAATACTGTATAATTTATTCCAAAAATAATGATAAATGACACATTAATTACTCGCTGCAAATGCAGCTGTTTCCGGTAAGGCGTGTTGTATTGAGCAGTAATGATACAAGCCTTATCTTATAGGAGTTTTTATATGAAGGACAAAGCACAAAAAAATATTAAGATGCATTCGGTTCAGTTCAACTTCATAATGAACGCCATACTGACCGTTTCTTCATTTATTTTTCCGCTGATAACGTTCCCGTATATTTCGCGTACTCTTTTGGTAGACGGTATCGGAAAGGTGAATTTCGCAACGTCGGTAATTTCATACTTTACCATGTTCGCTTCGCTCGGTATACCGACATACGGTATCCGCGCGTGCGCAAGAGTTCGCGACGACCGCGAAAAGCTCACAAAAACCGCACAGGAACTTATAATAATAAACCTTATCACCTCGGCAATAACATACGCTGTATTTTTTATACTGCTCTTTACCGTTGACAGGTTCTATCAGGACAAAACACTGCTCACCGTAACCAGCGTTTCGATTATACTCAACACCTTGGGCGTTACATGGCTTTATTCGGCTCTTGAGCAATATTCGTATATCACGGTAAGGAACATTGCCTGCAAGCTTGTCTCCGTAATATTGATGTTCATATTCGTCCACAACACATCTGATTATGTGATTTACGGTGTAATTGCGGTCTTGGCATCGGGCGGCTCGAACCTTTTGAACTTTATCAATCTGAAAAAATATATTTCTCTGCGACCCGTAGGGCATTATGATTTTAAGCAGCATTTGCAGCCGATATTCATTTTCTTTGCGACATCGATTGCTATAAGCATTTACACAAACCTTGACACGGTTATGCTCGGATTTATGACCAACGACACACAGGTAGGCTTATACAGTGCCTCCGTTAAGGTTAAAACCGTTTTGCTCGCTGTGGTCTCTTCACTCGGAAATGTTCTTTTACCGAGGCTGTCGGTATATATACACGACAACGATTACAGTAAATTCAGAGAGGCGCTGTCAAGAGTTCTGAACTTCCTGCTTTTGATAACTATACCTTTGACGTTATTCTTTACGCTCTACGTTAAAGACTCCATTATATTGCTTTCCGGCGAAGCCTTCTTAGACGCCTCTCTTTCAATGAGACTTTTGATGCCCACGGTATTTTTCTGCGCCCTCAGCGGAATGACCGGCAATCAGATGCTGGTACCGCTCGGCAGAGAAAAGGCTGTAATGCTGTCGGTAAGCATAGGTGCTGTTTTTGATTTTGTTTTAAACTTCTTCGTAATTCCGAAAATGGGAGCTGCCGGTGCGGCACTCTCGACACTTCTTACGGAATTTTTGGTTTTGGTGGTACAGACATTCTTTTTAAAGGACCATCTCGGCAAAGTCATACGCGGAGTAAAGGCATTGCCCATTCTTATAAGTGCTGCCGTATCCACGGGTGCCGGAATCGTGATACAGCACTATATGGGTGTTTCAAACTCATTTTTACGGCTTGTCATCGGTGCGGTTTCGTTCTTTGGAATTTATTTTGTTCTGCTTCTGATTTTAAAGGAAAAGTTCCTTACGGAAAACCTTACGCTTGCACTTGAAAAGCTGAAATCGCTGCTGTCTTCGAGAAAGCAGCAGCCGAAGGATTAGTTATTTCACGGTTTTACAAACCGTGAAATAAGCATTAAGCAAATTGAAGAAGCCGAATTGTACAAACCCCCGATAGAGGTCTTTTACTCCTATCGGGGGTTTATGCTGTGATTTTGCCGGAAAGCCTTTGTTCCGCATATCTTCACAAAAGTTCAAACAGATCTTTGCGGCATTTGATTTTTCCGCTTTTTTTAAGCTTACCTATAACAGCGGACAGTCCCGAACGGTCAACCTCGAGATAATCCGCAAGCTGCTGACGGTCATAGGTAATGTGAAAGCTGCTTTTCCCCTGCTCCTTAGCCGTCTGCATTAAATATGTCATCAGCTTTTCCTCCGTTGAGCGTTTACTTGTCACCTCAAGTCTTTTCATAAGGACAAGATTTTTCACCGATGACGTTCGCAGCAAATTCAGAATAAAACAGTTATATATATCCGTATTTTTGAGAGGAATATCCGGCAGACTGAGGAGCATGACAACGGTTTCGTCAAGGGCAACGACATCCACCGGAATACTTTTTATTCCGGCACATACAAACGCTTCACCGAACACCTCCGAAGGCTCCAACACAGCGACTATGCTGCGATTGCCGTAGTAATCCGTCCGCTCTATTTGCGCGTTGCCGTGAAGTACAACACCTATATGCTCAGGTTTTTCGCCCTCGGAGAAAATAACGTCGCCTTTAGAGTATTTAACAACCTTAGAGTTCAAAATCTCGGTCAGGCGCTTTATGTCTTCTATGTCAAGTCCCGTAAACATACGGCACTTTTTGAGTATTTCAAAATAATTTTCCATTTTGCCTCCGTTTGTTGAAAATTCAACATACAATTCGGTTTTATTATATTATAATGTCCTCACAAGTCAAGAAAAATAAATTTCGGAGGATATACCATGATAAGAAAAATCATTAAAATAGATGAAGAAAAGTGCAACGGCTGCGGCGCCTGTGCCGCCGCCTGCCACGAGGGTGCAATAGATATGGTAAACGGCAAAGCCAGGCTTATGCGCGAGGACTACTGCGACGGCCTTGGCGACTGCCTGCCCGCCTGCCCCACCGGAGCAATAACATTTGAAGAAAGAGAAGCTCCCGAATACAACGAAGAAGCCGTTAAAAAGGCAAAAATGCACAAAGCGGCGGCTATGCTTCACGGCGGATGTCCCGGTTCACGTTCAAGGGCAATTGAGCGCAAAAACGAAGTCCCAAAAAGCACGAACACGGTTTCGGAAAGCCGTTTGAGGCAATGGCCCGTTCAGATAAAGCTCGTTCCGGTAACCGCTCCGTACTTTGAGAATGCGGATTTACTCATATCAGCCGACTGTGCTGCTTACGCATACGGAAATTTCCACGCAGATTTCATAAAGAATCGTATAACTCTTATAGGCTGCCCGAAGCTTGACGACACGGACTATTCGGAAAAGCTGACGGAAATCATAGCGCTCAACAACATCAAAAGCGTTACCGTGGTAAGAATGGAGGTTCCCTGCTGCGGAGGTATTGAAAACGCCGCAAAACAGGCTGTAAAAAGAAGCGGAAAATTTATACCGTGGCACGTGGTGACGATATCGACCGACGGAAACATTTTGGATTAAAAAGCAAAATGAACAAAGAAAAAATGAGCTGTAAATTTTTACAGCTCATTTTTTGTATCAAGAATTCTCTTTAATATATTTGCCGTATTTAATTCTGTTAACTACAAAGCCTACGCCGAGAACCAGCAGAAGCGGAATCAACAGTATAATAAGAGCCAATATACCGCAAACGACAATCGGAACGCCTTTTTTGCTCTTTTTGACGTTGCACTCGGGCTTTTCCTCTTTTTGAGGCTTCTTCCCCTGCTCGCCCTCTTTATAGAACGGTCTTATAGGAAGTATGGCATCATATGACGGTATGCCCGAATTATGTAAAAGCGGTTCCGCAAAATCGGTAAACGAATCAGCAACCTTTATAAGCTTACGCGGCTTTATATGCAGAGCGGCAAAAACCGAATCTACAATGTGAAGAAGCCCTACGGTTATTTTATATTCGTTATCGTCAACACTGTAAAGGTCTTCTCCGCCGTACAAATTAACAACAAGGTCACAGATAAAGTCAACAACGCTTTTATCGGCAATATCGGCATAATCCTCGGGCTTCAGCCCTGTTTCGGTACGGGTCAGCTTTGCAACTTTGCCTATTGTAAGAGCATTAAGCTTTTTGGCAAACGGTTTTATAAGCCAGCCGATTTTATAAATGAGTTTTTTCTTTATGCTCATTGCCGTCGCCATATCGGCAAGCGTCGGAATATCCGTTCCGGCGGCTTTTATCATATCCTTTACCATACCGATAAGCTGATATTTGAGATACTCCTGAAGGGTTTTGCCCTCCAAATCGAAGTCCACCGTTTCGGTTATGAGGTCGGTGGTGGTTGAAACCATTTTTACATCCGGGTCCAAAACAATGGTGCGTATCGGTGCGGGATAACCTACGGTTGCGGCGGTTGCTATATCGTAAAGCGTATTTCCGCGGTCACTCGTTATCACGTCTATATCGTGTACGTGAGTATGACCCGTAAGAATAAACTGTATGCCTAAGTCGGCAAGCTCGTTTCTGCGCGTCTCGTAGTCGCCGAGCATATCGTTTTTGCCTATCAGCTCATAAATCGGCGACGGGGCTATAAGCGGATGGTGGGTCATGGCCAAAATAAACTGGTCGTTTTTGCGTGCATCCTCCGCCTGAGCCTTTATCCACTCAAAGCACTCATCCGAAAAGCCGCTTTTTCCCGAGAGATTGCGGTCGTCATTAAGTGCAAAAAGCCTGTAACCGTCGGCAAGCTGCACTACATACGACATACTGTCTCGATGAACAGCAATCGCTTCATCGGGGCCGAACTCTTTATACATATCATAGAGCTGCTCACGCTTTGCGGCAGGGATTTTCACCTTTTCATTGCCTACAAAGCTGTCTGTCAAGCCGTCATCCTGATAGTCGTGGGTTGCCGTAAGAACATAAACGCGTTTTCCGCTCTTTTTTAAATCGCGGAGCATTTCGATAAATTCCTCGTGTGCCTCAATTTCACCGTTGTTGGTGGTATCGCCCGAAAGCAAAACGATATCGGTTCGTTTATCTTCTTTTATCTGCTTAAAGGCCGCTCTTAAAAGCTCCTCGCTGTATTTTAAAAGCTTTTGGCTTTTGGCGTTTGCCGCATCGTAAGCCTTACCCTTAGTGCCGGTCTTTTTTGAATAGTAATGCGTGTCCGTTATCACGGTCACGGTAAGAGGTGTTTTTGCCAAATTTACTGACCCCCTTTTATTACTTTATCGCTTTTGTTTTGATTTCGTCTGCAAGGCGGTCGCAAAGAGACGAAAGCTCCATGGAGCCTATATCGCCCTCGCCGCGATGGCGAACGGAAACAGTACCGTTTTCAACTTCTTTGTCGCCGACAACGAGCATATACGGCGTCTTTTGAAGCTGCGCCTCACGTATTTTATATCCGATTTTTTCGGAGCGATCGTCAACCTTTACGCGGATACCGTATTTTTTAAGCTCCGCCTCGATTTCATGCGCTCTGTCTGCATGGCGGTCGGCAATCGGAAGAACGACGGCCTGTACGGGTGACAGCCAAAGCGGGAACGCGCCTGCAAAATGCTCTATAAGAACGCCGATAAATCTCTCTACCGAGCCGAAAACAACGCGGTGAATCATAACGGGGCAGTGCTTTTCGCCGTCGGCACCCGTGTATTCAAGATTAAATCTCTCGGGAAGCTGGAAGTCAAGCTGAATAGTACCGCACTGCCAGGTTCTGCCGAGCGAATCTTCAATGTGGAAGTCAAGCTTCGGACCGTAGAACGCACCGTCGCCCTCATTTACGGTATATTCCTTACCGATGCTTTCGATTGCGTCGGAAAGCGATTTTGTGGCTTTGTCCCATTCCTCTTTTGTGCCCATATGGTCCTCGGGCATGGTTGAAAGCTCTATGGTATATGGCAGCTTAAAGAGATTATAAACCTCGTCAAAGAGCTGTGATATTCTTACAACCTCGTCGCGTATCTGGTCGGGAGCGAGGAGTATATGAGCATCGTCCTGAGTGAAGCAACGCACGCGGAAAAGTCCGTGAAGCGCGCCCGAAAGCTCGTGGCGATGTACTCTGCCGAGTTCACCGTAGCGAAGAGGCAATTCCTTGTATGAATGAGGCTCAAGCTCATAAACAAGTATGCTACCGGGGCAGTTCATCGGCTTTATGGCGAAATCCTCACCGTCGATAACGGTTGTGTACATATTATCCTTGTAGTGATCCCAGTGACCCGAAGTCTCCCAAAGCGAACGCTTCATTATCTGAGGAGTGGATATCTCAAGATAACCCCACCTCTCGTGAACCTCGTGCCAATAATCAATAAGAGTATTGCGGAGAATCATACCGTTGGGAAGGAAGAACGGCATTCCGGGAGCCTCGTCGCGAAGTGCAAAAAGCCCAAGCTCCTTACCGAGTTTTCTGTGGTCGCGCTTTTTAGCCTCTTCAATTCTTTCAAGATATTCCGTAAGCTCGGACTGCTTTGTGAAAGATATACCGTATATACGCTGAAGCATTTTATTTTTTTCATCGCCGCGCCAATATGCACCTGCTATGGACGTGAGTTTAAACGCTTTTACCCGGCCTGTGTCGGGAATATGCGGCCCCGCGCAAAGCTCGGTGAATTCCGCCTGCTTATAAAATGAAATCTTCTCGCCTTTGCCGGCATGCTCTTTAATAAGCTCAACCTTATACGGCTCGTCCTTTTCCTCCATAAGCTTTAAAGCCTCGTCTGCGGAGAGGTCGAACTGCTCAAGCGGAATATTTTCCTTTACGATTTTCTTCATTTCAGCCTCGATTTTTTCGAGAATTTCGGGAGTGAAAGAAAAATCCACGTCAAAGTCATAGTAAAATCCGTTTGCTATTGACGGTCCTATTGCAAGCTTGGCACTCGGATAAAGACGTTTAACAGCCTGTGCGAGTATATGCGAAGTTGTATGCCAAAATGCCTTTTTGCCGTCCTCATCGTCAAAGGTAAGTATTTCTACATGACAATCCTTTGTTACCGGAGTGCGAAGGTCGCAAGTCTCGCCGTCAATCTTTGCAAGGCAGGCGGCTTTGTAAAGCCCCATGCCGATAGACTTTGCTATATCCATTACGGTCGTGCCGCTTTGGAACTCCTTTACAACATCATCCTTCAATGTAACCTTTACCATAAAAACTACCTCCATTATAATTAAAAAGCACTTCATCCCAGTACTCTGGGATGAAGTGCTATGCATTCCACGGTTCCACCCGAATTGACGATAAAAATCGCCCGCTCAACTGCTTTTAACGCAAGCTTACGTCACGCCTTAATCATCTGTTTTCGACGCGCGCTCGGGAGCGGTATCGGGCAGCTTTGCACGCTCTTCTTTCAGCCAACGAAAGAGCTCTCTTATGTGCAAACGACTTGCCGTCATTCTCCGTCAACGGTTTAACCTTTTTACTTTGGCTCTATATTATACTCATTTTTCCGATATGTCAAGAGATGATTTTAATTAAAAATTCTATTACAAAAACAGCGACGCAGGAGGACAGCGCAACCGTGAGCAAGCCCTTCTCAAAAAACGCAAGCAACAGCGCCACTATGAGCCCTGCCACAGCCGACCACACGCTTCCCGTAGACGAAAAAACCGCCGGAAATGTCATCGCCGCCAAGACTGCATACGGAATGTAATAAAGAAACGATCTTATAAATCTGTTTTCGATTTTTTTGCGAAAAATCACAAGCGGCAGCATTCTTATAAGATATGTGACAAGCGCCATAACCGCTATATATATAAATATGTTCTCAGCCGTTTTCATTTTTGTCGTCCTCCTTTACGGGTTTTAAGAGGGCGCCGACAGTCGCGGAAAGAACGGCGCAAATGATTATTACAAATCCCGAAGAGACTTTACAAAGACCCGGCACGTATTTGAAACATATACTCAACGCCGCCGACAATAATACCACAACAGCCACAGTCTTATTATGCTTTGCGGGCGGTATAAATATAGCTATAAACATACCGTAAATCGCAATGCCGAGAGCAGAGCGCACGGACAGCGGAAGCACGGTGCTCGCCGCAGCACCTATAAGAGTGCCGAGAGTCCACCCTACTATCGGCAAAAGGGCAAGCCCGTACATATATTTTTTGCCGACCTCTCCTTTTTGACCCGAGGCTACGGCAAATATTTCATCGGTATTGCTGAACGCTATTAAAAATCGGTCAAGCAAATTTACGCTCTTGTGAAGCTTTTGCGACAGAGAAACCGACATCAGCGCATAGCGTATGTTTATGACAAGCTGTGTTAGTGCCATTTCAAGATAAGCACCGCCGGCGAGAATTAAATCAAGCCCTGCAAACTGACCTGCCGAGGTCAAATTTGTCATAGAGATAAGCACCGCCGTAAAAACGGGCAAGCCGCCCTCGACAGCCATCATACCGAATGTAAACGAAACCGAAAGATAGCCGAGCGCTATCGGCAAACCGTCCTTCAGGCCTTTTTTAAAACTGTTTTGAAATTCCGTCATTTTTTCTTCCTGCGTTTTCTTCCCTACGATATAAAAAGCACACCTCGGTGAAGCCCCGAACGGTGTGCTTTTAACAGCATTGAATATTATAATCACAAAGTCGATTTATGTCAATATTATTCGGTTTTATTCTTTAATCGAAGTGCTCTTGTGGCGTTGATAACCGCTACAACCATAACTCCGACATCGGCGAATATGGCGACTCCCATATTTGCAATACCTACTGCGCTGAGCACAAGGCAAACGGCTTTCACAAGAAGGGCAAACGCAATGTTTTCTCTTACTATTTTCAGCGTGTGAACCGAGATTTTTTTCGCAAGAGATATTTTTGCCGGATCATCGTCCATAAGCACTATATCGGCCGCCTCTATTGCCGCGTCCGAGCCGAGCGCGCCCATCGCTATGCCTATGTCGGCTCTTGAGAGCACGGGAGCGTCGTTTATTCCGTCGCCTACAAACGCCAGCTTTTCTTTGGGCTCTTTTTTGTCAAGGAGCTTTTCGACCTCCGATACCTTATCGGCAGGGAGAAGTTCAGAGTGAACCTCGTCTATGCCTATTTCCGCGGCTACCCTGTCGGCAGCGGCCTTGGAGTCGCCCGTGAGCATTACTGTCTTTTTGACACCGTGCTTTTTAAGTTCGCTGAGAGCAAGCTTTGTATTGGGCTTTACAACATCTGATATTACAATACAGCCGGCATATTTTCCGTCCTCGGAAACATACACAACCGTACCCTCGTTATGCTCGGTTGAGACAGCGATATTCTCTTCTTTCATCAGCTTTAAATTGCCGACTAACACTCTTTTACCGTCAACTGCAGCCGACACGCCATGCCCTGCAATCTCTTTTATATCTGTAACGCCGTTTTCGTCAATATCCTTGCCGTAATATTTTTTAAGACTGAGGCTTATCGGGTGACTCGAAGCGCTCTCGGAATACGCCGCCAAGCGTACAATGGAATCCTTTGTGTATCCGTTTTCGGGATATACTCCGGTTACCTCAAAGACTCCCTTTGTAAGAGTTCCGGTTTTATCAAACACAACATATTTCGTATCTGAAAGCCCCTCAAGATAATTGGAGCCTTTTACAAGTATACCGTTCGCCGAAGCACAGCCTATACCCGCAAAAAACGAGAGCGGAACCGATATTACAAGAGCGCACGGACAGCTGATGACAAGGAAGGTAAGCGCTCTGAATATCCAATCGCTCCACATGGCCGTGTGACCGGCAATAAGCCTTATAACCGGAGGTAAAATTGCGAGTGCAAGTGCCGAAAAGCAAACCGCCGGAGTATAATATCTTGCAAATTTTGTTATGAAATTCTCGGAGCGCGACTTTTTCATACTTGAATTTTCAACAAGGTCAAGTATTTTTGATACGGTTGAATCGCCGAACTCCTTAGTGGTTTTTACCTTGATGACGCCGGTCATATTGATGCAGCCGCTTATAACCTCATCGCCTGTTTTGACATTTCGCGGCAGGCTCTCACCGGTTAAAGCACTTGTATTGAGCGATGTGTCACCGCTTGTAACAATGCCGTCTATCGGGATTTTCTCGCCGGGATTTACGATTATTTCGGTACCGACCGCCACTTCGTCGGGATCAACCTTTTCGAGTTTTCCGTCAACCTCGACATTTGCGTAGTCGGGTCTTATATCCATTAAGGCGGAAATATTGCGTCTGCTCTTGCCGACAGCTATGCTTTGGAAAAGCTCGCCTATCTGATAAAAGAGCATAACGGCAACGCCCTCTTTATAATCGCCGAGTGCTATGGCACCGACGGTAGCAACCGCCATAAGGAAATTCTCATCAAAGACCTGACCCTTAAAAATGCCTTTAACGGCCTTTTTGAGAATGTCGTAGCCAATTATAAAATACGGTATCAGGTTTAAAACAAGCCAAATGTATTTATTGAGAGTTATAAATTTGCCGAGGACGGAAAGACATACTATCAGCACAGCCGAAGCAATTATCCGCCACAGAACGTTTTTCTGTTTTTTACTCATAAATATCTCCCTCACTTATTTATTTGCCGAAAGCGGCATCTCATAACATCAGATATATATTTCGCAGTCGTCCTCTACTCTTTTGCAATTCTTGAGGACTTTTTTCATAACGGCTGCCTCATCGGCACCGTCGTCAAATTCTACTTTCATTTTTTGTGTCATAAAAGATACAACGGCTTCACGAACGCCGTCGGTCTTTTGAGCGGCTTCCTCCATCTTTGCGGCACAGTTTGCACAATCGACTTCTATATTGTATGTTTTTTTCATAATAACAACCCTTTCTTCGGCTGCTCTCTTTCGGAACAGTTGAGCAACCATTCATTTGTTGTCTATATTATAGTTGAACATATGCTCAATTGTCAATATGTTTTTTAAAATTTTTAATTTTTTATTTTGATGAAGCATCATTTCTAAAGCTAAAATTCGCACGGATAAAAGTCTTTCCGTCTGTACGATTTCACATAGAAAGTGAAAAAGCCCCGAATAATGTTTTCGCATATTCGGGACCCTATAAATTATTCAATTGTGACGGAATATTATATCGACAATATAATCGCCGATTTTATATCATGTATATTTAAGAAGCCTTAATCGCCCAAGTGCTGATGGCGGATATGCTCGTCCGCTATTTCGATAACGGTTGTAATGTGCTCATCGTCAAAGCTGTAAAACACATGCTTGCCGTCTCGGCGAGCCTTAACTATGTTGTTCGCCTTTAAGAGCGCAAGCTGATGAGACACGGCTGACTTAGTCATACCGAGTGCTGCGGCAAGGTCGCAAACGCACACCTCGCGCTTATCAAGTGCCATAACTATTTTGGCTCTCGTGGGATCGCCGAGGACTTTAAACAGGTTTGAAACACCGTTTATCTCCTCCTCCGAAAACATATTGTTTTTTATATCGTCAACAACCTCTTGCATAACGGCATTACAGTCGCACTTATTATCAGCCATTATTTTTCACCTCATAAACATACGGTATCGTACTGTTAAGAATATTATATATCTTAAAAACAAATATTTCAAATAAAATGTGTATACACAAAGGAATACCAAACGGTATTGCAAAAAAAGGACTCAGCCTACGCTAAGTCCTTTTTGGTGACCCGGACGAGATTTGAACTCGTGTTACCGCCGTGAAAGGGCGGTGTCTTGACCGCTTGACCACCGGGCCGTTATGGTAGCGGCAGTGGGACTTGAACCTACGACCTTCCGGGTATGAACCGGACGCTCTAGCCAACTAAGCTATGCCGCCATATATGCCGCTTTTTCAGCGGCTTTGATATTATAATATAAAGTGTGCCGGTTGTCAATAGTTTATTTATGACAAAATAAAAATTACATTGCAATGCGGCATGCCGTTTTTCAAAAGCCGCATTGCAACAAAAAAGTCAAACTATTACTTCTCCATGAGCGTTACCATTACCGCCTTTTGAGCGTGGAGACGGTTTTCGGCCTCATCAAATATCTCATCCGCGTGAGACTCGAACACATCTGCGGTTATCTCTTCACCGCGGTGAGCAGGCAAGCAATGCTGAACCATACAGCCGCTGTTTGCAACCGCAAGCAATTCCTTATTGACCTGATATTTGCCGCCGAATATTTTTTTGCGTTCTTCGGCTTCACCCTCCTGCCCCATTGACGCCCAAACGTCGGTAAAGATGACGTCGGCACCGCTTGCAGCCTCCATAGGCTCTGTAAACATCGAAAATCCCGCATAATTATTTGCAAAGTCAAGCACGCGGCTGTCGGGTCTGTACCCCTCGGGGCAAGCCACCGATACCTGCATACCTGTTTTAAGTCCGCCGACTATAAGAGAATTTGCCATATTGTTGCCGTCGCCTATGTAGCACATTTTAAGGCCGTCAAGGTGCCCCTTGTGCTCACGTACCGTCATAAGGTCGGCAAGCACCTGGCACGGATGGCAAAAATCGGTAAGGCCGTTAATTATCGGGATAGAGCCGTACTTCGCGAGTGCCTCAACCTCGGACTGCTCAAACGTTCTTATCATAATGCCGTCGATATAGCGAGAGAGAACTCTTGCGGTGTCTTGTATAGGCTCGCCGCGTCCTATCTGAAGATCGCGGTTTGAAAGGAAGAGTGCCTGACCGCCGAGCTGATACATACCGGTTTCAAAAGAAACCCTTGTTCTTGTTGAGGATTTTTGAAAAATCATACCGAGAGTCTGACCCTTAAGTCTTTGATGCGCTATGCCGTGCTTATTTTCATATTTAAGCTGATCGGCAAGATTTAAAAGGTCAGATATTTCACCGGGAGTTGTCGATAAAAGACTTAACAAATGCTTCATTTTAATTCACAGAGCCTTTCCGGCTACAAATATAGTCACGTTGCCCCTGCCGTAGCCGTGCAAGGCGTGAAAACTGCATAGGAGTTTATTCAGAAAGGGTCTTTTCGAGAATCTCAAGTCCCCTGTCTATTTCGTCATATGTTATGGTGAGCGGAGGAAGCATACGAAGCGACTGCTTGGCGGTTAAAATAAGAAGCCCGTTTTCAACACAGCGCGCCGCCACATCCGCCGCCTTTTGATTTTTAAGGTCTATACCTATCATAAGGCCCATACCGCGCACCTCGGAAACATCCTTAAACGAAGAAACCTTGTTTCTTATGTATTCGCCCTTTTCGCGGACGTCCTTTAAAAATTCTTCATCAAGTCGGCTTAATATCTCGACCGCGCCCGATAAAACCACGGGATTTCCGCCGAAGGTCGTACCGTGAGTGCCGGGAGTCAAAACGCTGCCGAACTGCTCTTTTGCAAGGCACGCTCCTATCGGCAGTCCGCCGCCGAGGCCCTTTGCGGATGTCAAAACGTCCGGCTTTACGCCGATATTTTCCCAAGCATAGAGCTTACCTGTTCTGCCGACGCCTGTCTGCACTTCGTCGAATATGAGAACAATATCGTTTTCATCGCAAAGCTCTCTTATGTATTCTATATAATCGCGCGGAGTTATTACGACTCCGCCCTCGCCCTGTATAACCTCAAGTATTACCGCGCAAACCGTTCCGTCGAGAAGCTCGGAAAACGCTTTTTTGTCGCCTGCCTCGGCATATTTAAAGCCGCCCATAAAAGGCATAAAATACTTGTGGTAGTGCTCCTGCCCCGTTGCGGTTATTGTGGCCATGGTTCTGCCGTGGAAAGAATTCACAAGCGATATTATCGTATTTCGGCTTTCACCGTAGCGGTCAAAGCTGTATTTTCTCGCAAGCTTTATGGCGCACTCATTTGCCTCCGCTCCGGAATTGCAAAAAAGCACCTTATCAAATCCGCTTTTTTCGCACAGAAGCTTTGCCGCCTTGGCAACAGGCTCGTTATAATAGAGATTTGATGTATGCTGAATTTTATCTATCTGCCCGATAACAGCCTTTTTCCAGCCATCATCGTTTACGCCGAAAATATTAACGCCTATACCCGAAGTAAAATCAATTACCACTCTGCCGTCGGAGGACGTCAGAGACGCATTTTTGCCGCCCGTCAAGGCTATCGGAAAATGACCGTAAGTCGGCATTAAATATTTGTCGGCAGTATTTTTAATTTCGTTAAAATCCATTTTATCAGTCCTTAATAAACTAATCTTATTATATATACAAAGTCCGAAAAATGCAATTGCCGTTTAACGCAAGCTGTTGTTGAAGAAGCTGTATGTATTTACCTCAAGCTGTTCAAAACAAAGTATTACGGAAATAGGCACAAATCTTGATTTCGTGAAATTTTTTTCGTTAGACAAGGCGTGTAAAACGATGCTGTATGTATTTACCGCGAATCGCACAAAACAAAGTTTAGCAGAAAAAAGCGCAAAATCTTGATTTTTCAGTATTTTTTTCGTCAGACAAGGCGTGTGCAGCGGTGCTGTATGTATATACTGCGAGCTGCACAGAACGAAGTATGGCGGGAAAAAGACGAAAAATCACCCGTGAAACATTGTGCCGAAGCCCTCATCCGTGAATAACTCCATAAGAATAGAATGCGGTATACGTCCGTCGATTATGTTGGTCTGAAGAACTCCGCGGCGGACGGCCTCTACGCAGCAGTCGATTTTCGGTATCATACCGCCGGAGATAACGCCCTGAGACTTGAGCGACGGTATTTCGGAAACCTGAACGTCGTGAATTAAAGTGGAATCATCGTCTTTATCCATTAAAAGTCCGCTGATGTCAGTCATAAGCAAAAGCTTTTCCGCGTGGAGACTTGCGGCTATTGCCGCCGCGGCGGTATCGGCGTTTATATTGAACACCTCGCCGTTCTCGCCCGTTGCAACGGAGGAAATAACGGGGATATATTTATTTTCAAGAGTGTAATCTATAACGTCGGTATCGATTTCGGTTATCTCGCCTACAAATCCGACGTCCGATTTTGTGTATTTTACGGCTTTCATCATTTCGCCGTCGATACCGCAAAGGCCTATCGCCTTGCCGCCGTGCTTTGAAATGAGCTGTACCAAATGCTTATTCACCTTGCCTGCCAAAACCATTTGAACAATATCTATTGTCTCTTCGTCGGTATAGCGCAGTCCGTCTACAAAGCGGCTCTGCTTGCCGACACGTTTGAGCATATCGGATATTTCCGGTCCGCCGCCGTGAACAAGCACAATATTTACTCCGACGGAACGAAGAAGAACTATGTCGGTCATTACGGCATCCTGAAGCTCTTCGTTTACCATGGCATTGCCGCCGTACTTTATGACGACCGTTTTATTTTGATATTTCTGAATATACGGTAAGGCTTGAACGAGAACCTCGGAACGGTCCGAATTTGTTATATTTGATATTTCCATATTTCTCCTCCGATAAATGTCTGTGAATACTGCGTTTATGCGTTTTACGCTCAGGTGCGGTAATCGCCGTTTATCTTGACGTAATCGTATGTCAAATCACAGCCGTAAGCCGCGGCAGAGAAGCTGCCTGATTTTAAATCGACAAGGATATACACCTCATCACAGACTAAGACTTTTTTCGCAAGTTCTTCGGAAAACGGAATTCCCGAGCCGTCCTTGCACACTTCTATTTCTCCGCCTGCCGAGCTGAATTTCACATCAACCTTATGAACGTCAATATCGGCTCCGCTGTAACCGAGAGCGCAGAGAATTCTGCCCCAGTTTGCATCCGCTCCGAACATAGCCGCCTTAACAAGCGACGAGCATATAACCGACTTTGCACATATTTTTGCCGTCTTTTGGTCTGCGGCACCCGAAACAATACATTCGACAAGCTTTGTTGCACCCTCGCCGTCTTTCGCCATAAGCTTTACAAGCTTTTCGCAAATTGCCGCAAGCGCACAAGTAAAGGCTTTATAATCTGCGTTTTCGGAGGTTATTTTCTCGTTTCCGCAAAGTCCCGACGCCAAAACAGCCACGGTATCGTTGGTGGATGTGTCGCCGTCTACGGAGAGCATATTAAAGCTGTCTTTAACCACCTCGAGAAGTGATTTTTTAAGCATTTCCGCCGAAATGTCGGCATCCGTTGTAATAAAAGCAAGCATCGTTGCCATATTCGGGTGAATCATACCGCTTCCCTTGGAAATGGCACCTATACGGCATTTTTTGCCGCCGAGAGAAAACTCACAGGCAAATTCTTTTTTTACGGTGTCCGTTGTCATTATCGCATTTGCCGCAGAATCAGAGCCGTCCTTATTAAGACCCGAAACAAGCTTCGCCATACCGTTTTTGATGGGCTCAAGGTCTATTGGCTGACCTATAACTCCAGTGGAGGCTACCACAATATCGCTTTTTGAAATGCCGAGTGCGTCCGCGGTTATTTTGCACATTTCCTCCGCTTTTTCAACTCCGTCGGCATTGCAGGTATTGGCTATGCCGCTGTTGCAGACAATTGCGCGCGCCTTGCCGTCGCTTATATTTTCACGTGTGACGGTTATCGGTGCTCCGCACACAAGATTTTGCGTATAAACAGCCGCCGCGTCACAGTCCTTTTCACAGTAAATAAGTGCGAGATCCTTTTTCTCCTTATTCTTACGGATTCCGCAATGAATTCCGTTTGCGGTAAATCCTTTCGGTGCGGCGACACCGCCGCCGATAAAACTTAATTCCATTATAATTTACCTTTCATTTATAATCTTACAGGTCAAGTCCGTATTCGGGAGGTAAACCCATAACAATATTCATACATTCCAATGCCGCTCCCGACGCACCCTTGCCGAGATTGTCGTAAAGAGCCATAAGAAGAAGTCTGTCATCATTTCCGGCTACGGTGACATCCATACTGTCAAGCTCAGCTTTAGAATTTGCCGCGACAAAGCCGCCGTTATCAAAAGCCTCTTTATATTTAACTATGTCCGAAGCGTATTTTGAGCGGTAAACCGCTTTAATGTCCTCTGCGGTTTTTCCGTCTTTGAGATCCGTTTTAAACACCGGAACCGTGACGAGCATACCGCTGAAATAATCACAGACATACGGACAAAATATCGGTGTAACTGACAGGCCCGAAATTTTTCGCATTTCTTTGAGGTGCTTATGCTCCTGATTTAAAGCGTATTCACGGGGAGCAAAAAGCTCCGGTGCTTTCTCGTCGCTTTCATACATAGCGATACCTTTTTTGCCGGCTCCGCTGTAACCCGAAACGGCGTGACAGATAAATCCGTGGTCCGGAGAAACAATACCCTCGTCCAAAAGAGGCTTTACAAGTGCTATAAATCCGCTTGCATAACAGCCCGGCGACGCTATACGCTTTGAAGAAGCCACGGTTTTAAATCCGTCTTTAAATATTTCGGGGAAACCGTAAGCCCACCCCTCGCTTGTACGGTGAGCGGTTGATGTATCTATAATAACCGTGTCGTCATTTGTAACAAGCTCTGCCGCCTCGATTGCCGCAGCGTCCGGAAGGCAGAGAAAAGCTATATCGGCACTGTTGAGAGCTTCCTTTCTTGATTTTATGTCCTTGCGAAGCTCATCGGGAAGAGTTAAAAGCTCAATATCATCTCTTTTTTTCAGACGGTCGAATATTTTAAGACCCGTAGTTCCCTGACTGCCGTCTATAAATACTTTTTTCATATTATTCACCATAGCCTTTCAGGCACCAAACAGTTTATTAAAAATCACCGTATATTCTTCGAAGCCTTAACGGGGCGCAACCGGTGATTTTCGCCGTCTCAAAATTATGCCGCAGGCAAATTTTGATGGCAATATAATTTAAGAAGTGTAACTTTTCACACTATTTGTCTTGTTCTTTCAATATTTTTTCTATTCTCTTTGCCTCTTTCAGCACGTTCTGCGGTGCCGGTCCGCCGAGCGAAGTCCTGCCGTTTACGCACTTGTCGAGATTTATGGCGTCATAAACGCCGTCGTCAAACAAATCGCATATCTTTTTGTATTCTTCAAGAGGCAACGTTTCAAGCGTAAGTCCTTTTTTAATGCAGAGAGCCACTATTTCGCCCGTAGCCTTATATGCGTCACGGAACGGCAATCCCTTGCCGACGAGATAATCTGCGCAGTCGGTAGCGTTGATAAATCCGCCTGCCGCGGCTTTACGCATATTTTCGGGAAGAGCCGTCATAGTGTCAAGCATGGGGATAAATGTGGTAAGGCAGATTTTAACGGTGTCAAAGGCGTCAAATATAGCTTCCTTATCCTCCTGCATATCCTTATTATAAGCGAGAGGCAATCCCTTCATCATTGTCAGAAGTGTCATAAGATCGCCGAAAACTCGACCGGTTTTGCCGCGGATAAGCTCGGTTATGTCGGGGTTTTTCTTTTGCGGCATTATTGACGAGCCTGTTGAAAAAGCATCGTCAAGCTCAACAAATTTAAATTCCCACGAGCACCAGAGGATTATTTCCTCAGAAAAGCGCGAGAGATGAACCATAAGTATTGACAAAGCGGACGCAAGCTCCATACAAAAATCCCTGTCCGATACGCCGTCAAGCGAATTGAGCATAGGTCCCGTAAATCCGAGTGTCTCGGCTGTCATTTCGCGGTCGGTATTATATGTTGTACCGGCAAGTGCACATGAGCCGAGCGGGCAGTAATTCATTCTTCTCTGCGCGTCGGCAATACGTTCGCGGTCACGCAGAAGCATTTCGGCATACGCCAAAAGATGATGGCCGAATGTTATGGGCTGAGCGCGCTGCATATGAGTATAACCCGGCATAACGGCGTCTGCATACTTTTCAGCCTTTTTACACAGAACACCTATAAGCTCCGTGACAAGCGAATAAACGCTGTTGCACTCGCGGCGCAAATACAGTCTCACGTCAAGAGCTACCTGGTCGTTTCTGCTGCGCGCGGTATGAAGTCTTTTGCCGGCCGCGCCTACGCGCTTTGTGAGCTCGCCCTCAACAAAGGTATGTATATCCTCTGCATTCGGGTCTATCTCCAACGTACCGTTTTCGATTTCCGCCTTAATGGCTTTTAATCCGTCAACAATTTTTGAAAGGTCGTCCGCCGATATGATATTTTGCGCGCAAAGCATAGTGGCGTGTGCAATACTGCCGTCTATATCTTCCTTATACATTCTGCTGTCAAACGCTATTGACGAATTAAAATCGTTGGTTTTGGGGTCTAAAGCCTTTTGAAATCTGCCCTGCCAAAGCTGCATTTTTTTACTCCTATCAAATACCACACAGCGACAAGAGACAGAAACATCTCTTGTCGCACGTGGTAGTGCTAAGCACTGTTGTTTATTTTTTCAAGCGGTTTACAATAATTATTTGTTATCTCTCTTTGCGTCAAGTAAAGCTTTTACCTTTGTGGGGAGTCCGAAGAGATTGATAAATCCGGTAGCGTCGGTCTGATCGTATGCGCCGCCGTCATCGCCGAACGAAGCAACATTTTCATCATAAAGAGTATACACAGAGGTGACGCCTGCGTTTATAACGTTGCCCTTATAGAGCTTAAGCTTAACGTCGCCGGTTACGGTCTGCTGAGTGTTGTCGACAAAAGCCGCAAGAGCTTCGCGAAGAGGTGAGAACCATTTGCCGTTGTATACGAGCTCGCCGTATTTCTCGGCAACGAGTTTTTTGTAATGAGATGTGTCACGATCGAGAGTTATCATTTCAAGAAGCTCATGAGCCTTGTAGAGTATTGTTCCGCCGGGAGTCTCATAAACACCGCGTGATTTCATACCTACAAGACGGTTCTCGACTATGTCAAGAAGGCCTATACCGTTTTCTCCGCCGAGCTTATTGAGCTTTTCGACAAGGGAAACAGCGTCAAGCTCTTCGCCGTCAACAGCTGTGGGAACGCCCTTTTCAAAATGGATTGTAACATATGTAGGCTCATCGGGAGCTTTTTCGGGAGAAACTCCGAGCTCAAGGAAGCCGTCTTTATTGTACTGCGGTTCATTTGCCGGATTTTCAAGGTCAAGTCCCTCGTGAGAGAGATGCCATACGTTTTTATCTTTTGAGTAATTTGTTTCACGATTGATTTTAAGCGGAATCTGATGAGCCTCGGCGTAGTCTATTTCTTCATCACGCGATTTTATGTCCCACTCACGCCAGGGAGCTATAATCTCCATCTCGGGAGCGAGTGCTTTAAGAGCAAGCTCGAAACGAACCTGATCGTTGCCCTTGCCGGTGCAGCCGTGGCAAATAGCGTCTGCGCCCTCTTTTTTTGCTATATCGGCAAGACCCTTTGCGATACAGGGACGAGCGTGCGATGTACCGAGAAGATACTCTTCATACTCGGCACCTGCTTTAAGGCAAGGCCAGATATAGTTTTCGATATAATCCTTTTTAAGGTCGAGTACATAGAGCTTTGAAGCGCCGGTCTTGAGAGCCTTCTCCTCAAGTCCGTCGAGCTCAGTTCCCTGACCTACGTCGCCGGAAACCGCTATAACTTCGCAGTTATTGTAATTTTCTTTAAGCCACGGAATGATGATTGACGTATCAAGTCCGCCGGAATAAGCGAGTACGACTTTTTTGATGTCTTTCTTGTCCTTTTTCATAAATGTTACCTCCGAGCATCGGCAAAAGCCTTTAATTTTTGATTACGAAGAGATTATACACCAATCACATTTAAAATCAAGTGTTTTTTGCATAAATATTCAAATTTTATGTATATTTGTGCGATATAACGACATAAATATACATTACGCGCCCTGATTTATGCAATATTTAACCTGATTTATGAATTTTTATTCAAAAACTAAAGCCGAGCGAGAATTTTCGCCCGGCTCAGCCGTTATTTTTGGTTATTTTTTAAAGCTTTTTTCGCCTTGGACTTTTTGACTCCGCGCGTTATAAGCCCGGCCGCCAGGGCAATTATCACAGCGCCTGCCGAAAAAGCCGCTATCTTAATGTTATGTACATACTGTCCCTCATAATATCTTGCCTTGTTTGAGCTCTTGTAACCGACAAGGTCATTATAATACATCATATATGTGCTGTAATCGAGAGTGTTTTCGTCTATATCTATAACGCGCGACCCGTGGAGAGGTCCGTTACCGTAAATATAAAATCCGACTCCGCTCGTATGCACCATATCAATGCCATCATACGTGCCGCAAAAGTCATTGTTATGATCGTGCCCGAAGAACGCCGCCTTAATGTCTCCCTGCTGCTTCCAAGCGTCAAATTCGCCGCCGTTCACCTCTGCGGGACACGGCCCCTCGTCAAGATGACCGCTTGCAATATCCGTATTAAGCACATAATACTTACCGTCTTTTTTTACCGCACCGTCCGTGCCCTTGGGAACTTCCTTTAAAAGTTCATATATTTCGGGAACGGGTATATGCTGGAAAAGGAGAGACGGCATAGGTTCTCCGCCGTTTTCAGCTTTCAGGGCATCGCTCGTTTTTTTGTACCAAGCAAGTTGGTCCTCGGCAACGTGAGCATATCCGCCGTTTTCTTTATCATATGTGCCGGAATCTATAAACCAAAGATTAAAGACGTTCTTTGCGCCGTCCGAGCTTTTTATAGGAAGATTATAGTTGCCGCAGCCGGTCATGGCTTCTCCCTCGGAAGCGAGGCAACCCGGCATAGAATTATAGACCGCCATTTGGAACTGTTTGGAGACCTTACCCTCGTCATCGTGGTTGCCGTATACTATTGCAAACGGTATGTTCTGTGAGGTAACGGGCTCCATAATCTGCCTGATTGCCTTTTCGACACGCTTTTTGCTTCTGTAAAGCACGGGCGACGGGCCGTGTATATTATCGCCGGTAAATACAACAAGGTCGGGCTTTGCAGCTTCGATCGAAGCATACATAAGATCAAGCGTCTCTTCGCACGGATTTAAATCATCCTGCGGATCCGCAAATACGAGTATACGAAATTTACCGTTTTTAAATTTAAGCGTAGTTTCATCCCCTGTTTCGGCAAAGCTCTGAATTGCAAAGCACGGTGAAACCACCGATAAACAAAGAATTACCGATAAAATAATGTTTAATACCTTTTTCATTTTATCCTCCCAATGCGCGTATCCTCTCGAATACATTTCTCCTGCAAAATAAATAATGCCGACGCAAAAGCTATTGCGACAAAACAGCATATAAAATAATATGCTGTTTTGAACAATAAAATCAGCGAAGGCTTAATGATTTTGTATAAATATTCTAGCATCGGGATAGTTTTAATTCAACAGCAATAATCAACAATAAAAACGTGCTTTTTTCGACAATTCGAGCAGCTCATTTTTTTATCGATTTCAAATACTCTTTATCCCTGTCCGAGAGTTCCGCATCAAGAAGCAATTCAGGGCGTTTTTTTAATGTAGTCTCAAGTGCCTTTTCGTGTCTCCACTTATCAATATTCGCATGATGCCCCGACAAGAGTATATCGGGAACCTTTTCCCCGTGCCATTCGTACGGTCTTGTATATTGCGGATATTCCAAAAGTCCGTTATAGTGACTTTCAAGCTCCTTAGCTTCGTCATTCGGCAGGACATTTTCGAGCATACGAGAAATACTGTCGGCAAGCACGAGCGCAGGCAGCTCGCCGCCCGTCAGGACATAATCGCCTATTGAAATCTCTTCATCGACTATCTCATCGAGAATTCTTTGGTCCACGCCCTCATAATGACCGCAAAGCAGCACAATCCGGTCTGTAAGGGCAAGCTCCTTTACTCTCTGCTGCGTCAAAGTTTTGCCCTGCGGCGACATATATATAAGGTGCGGTTTTTCTTCGCCGGCACCGTAAAGGCTCTTATAGCAGTCATATATGGGCTGCGGACCCATCAGCATACCCATTCCGCCGCCGTACGGCGCATCATCAACACGGTTGTGCTTATCAAGTGTAAAGTCTCTTATATTTACACAGTTTATCTCGACGTAGCCATTTTTTCGCGCTCTGCCTATAATACTTTCGGACAGCACCGACTCGCACATTTCCGGAAAAAGCGTCATTATGTCTATTCTCATTCTCCGTCCTCCCTTATTGCACACTCATCGGAGAAAAGGCCTTTGAGCGGACGAAGATATACTTTTTTGTTTTCGACATCAAGTTTCACTACCACTGAAGGAATTACGGGAACCAACGTCTCTTTTCCGTTTTTATCTTTGACAGTCCAAGCGTCATTTGCAACGCCTTTCATAACATCGGTAACTGTTCCGTACAATACATCGGTATTATCCGCGTCATACACAGCGCAGCCTATTACATCCTCAACGAACGCTTTGCCGCTGTCAAGATGAACATCCTTTCGGTCAAAATACAACACTCTGCCGCGGTATTTCTCTGCTTCTTCGATTGTAAGAACGCCGTCGAGCTTTAACAGTGCTGCATTTTTATGAGGGCGCACCGAGACAACGCCGACTGCCCTCTTACCGTCGGCATCAAGATACAATGTTTTGATTTTTTTCAAAAAGTCCGCGCCGTCGCACCATACGTCAAAGCGCATTTCGCCTCTGACGCCGTGCATACCGACTACCTTACCGGCCTCAAGAAATTGTTTTAACATATAAATTCACCGATTGCCGCTTTAAAACGGCACTAAATAAAATGAGTACAAGAGGAAGCCCCCCTGTACTCGTTTACTGTCAGTCGATCTCAACCTGAACTCTTGTGCCGTCCTTTGTGGCTCGAGCCTTAACAACGGTTCTGATAGCCTTGGCTATTCTGCCCTGCTTGCCTATAACTCTGCCCATATCGTTTTCGGCAACGTGAAGGTGATACACCGTAACGCCTCTGTCATCAGTCTCATCTACCGTAACGGAAACCGAGTCCGGCTCATCAACGAGTCCTTTAGCGATCTGTTCGAGAAGCTCTTTCAACTAAAAGACCTCCTATTATTTAATGATTCCGCTCTGCTTTAATACAGATTTAGCGGTCTCTGTGGGCTGAGCGCCGTTTTTGAGCCACTGCTCTGCCTTTTCAGCGTCAATCTTAATTTCAGCCGGAGACTTCATAGGATCAAAAGTACCTATTTCTTCGATAAATCTGCCGTCACGCGGAGCTCTTGAATCTGCAACAACTACACGATAGAAAGGAGCTTTTTTAGCGCCTACACGACGAAGTCTGATTTTTACTGCCATTGTTTTTTCCTCCAAATATATAATTATTAAATTTATAAACTACACTTATAAAGTGCGATTAACAAAAGTTACATTCCGTAATTGCCGAAATTTCCCATTTTACTGAAGCGACGACGTGCGGATTTTGAATTAAACTGTTTAAACAGCTTCTGCATATCGCGATACTGCTTCAAAAGCTTGTTGACATCCTCAACCTGCATACCGCAGCCTGCGGCAATTCTGCGCTTACGTGACGGATTTATAATATCGGGATTGGAGCGTTCCTTATATGTCATCGAAAAGATGATTGCCTGAACGCGGTCAAACTGACTCTCGTCTACGTCCATATCCTTTATCTTACTGCCGACGCCGGGGAGCATACCGAGCAAATCCTTCATAGAACCCATTTTTCTTATCTGCTGAAGCTGAGACAGAAGGTCGTTTAAATCAAACTTGTTTTTTCTGAGTTTCTTTTCAAGCTCGGCGGCCTTCTTTTCGTCAAGAGCCATTTCCGCCTTTTCGATAAGGGAGAGCATATCACCCATACCGAGAATTCGCGAAGCCATACGGTCGGGGTGAAAATAGTCAAGCTCCGTGAGCTTCTCGCCCATACCGACAAACTTTATAGGCTTACCGGTAACAGCTCTCGCGGAGAGCGCCGCGCCGCCTCTTGTATCACCGTCAAGTTTTGTAAGTACCATACCGTCGATTCCGAGCGCATCGTCAAATGCACTTGCCACCGTGACGGCGTCCTGACCGGTCATAGCGTCAACAACAAGAAGAATCTCGTGGGGATGAACCTCGGCCTTAATGTTTTTAAGCTCGTTCATCAGCGTTTCATCTATATGAAGACGACCTGCCGTATCTATGAAAACGTAGTCATATCCCTTATCCTTGGCAAGGGAAACTGCATCTTTCGCTATTTTAACCGGGTCGCCCTGACCCTCTTCAAACACGGTGACTCCGGCCTGCTCGCCGACTACCTGCAGCTGCTTTATGGCAGCCGGGCGGTACACGTCGCACGCAACAAGCAACGGTCTGTGACCCTCGGTTTTAAGCTTCAATGCTATTTTAGCACAATGAGTTGTTTTACCGGAGCCCTGAAGGCCGCACATCATAATGATTGTGGGTCCGTGTGAAGCGTATGCGAGCTTTGAGCCGGTTCCGCCCATAAGCTCGGTCAATTCCTCATTGACTATTTTTATAACCATTTGAGCCGGTGTAAGACTCTCTAAAACGTGTGAGCCTATTGCGCGCTCGGTAACTTTATTTGTAAAATCCTTTGCGACCTTATAGTTAACGTCCGCTTCAAGAAGAGCGAGGCGAACCTCACGCATAGCTTCTTTAACGTCGCTCTCGGTAAGGTTGCCTTTGCTGCGAAGCCTTTTAAAAGCAGCTTCAAGTCTGTCCGATAATCCTTCAAATGCCATAAACTTACCTCTGTAATTACTCTATGATAGACAAAGCAAGAGATTTTATCTTTACCGTAGTGTCGTTTATCTCTCGAGAAAGCCCGTGATTTAAATTATAATCGCTGATTTCCTCGGCACAGTTTATAATATCGCCAAGAGTGGTTTTTATGCCATTCCATTTTTTTACGAATCCGAGTCTCGACTCCATCTCGTAGAGCTGCCCCTCGGCACGTTTTATTGCATCGCGCACACCCTGACGGGTTATGCCCTCGTTCTCGGCAATTTCGGCAAGAGAAAGGTCGTCGTTATAATAAAGATTGATAAAATCACGCTGTTTCGCAGTAAGCATATCACCGTAGAAATCAAGCAAAATCGTTATTTCAACATTATTTGCCAAAACTACCACTCCTTAAAGAAAAAGTCCCTGTAAAGCCAGCGACTTTACAAGGACATATTATACTAAATTATATTGTAATTGTCAAGAAAAAGTTTAGTTCTTCTTGGTTGTAAAAGAGTTTTATAATATGTGCGAAAGGTAAAAGCCTCAACAACACACCTAAATGTGCGTAAGGTTATTGCCTTTCGCACATTATTTTTTTGGCCGAAAAACGGAAAGGAGGGAAACCTTATCACTTGCAAATATTTTACCTATGAGGATAGGAAACATTTTGAGGAACAGTACAACGCAGGTGCAGCCCTGCCGGATATTGCGGACACACTCGGCGTGCATATCAGTACGATTTACCGGGAACTTAACCGAGGCAGCACAGGAAAGATTGATGCCAACGGCCGTGCCGGGTACGATGCGGAGCTTGCACAAAAAACAATGCTGGAAAGCCTTAAAAGGCGAGGCAAAAGACAAGGAGGCGTAAAACAAAATGAATGAGCTGCAAACATTCAGCAATGCGGAGTTTGGCGAAATACGCTCAATTACCATTGAAAACATCCCCTATTTTGTAGGCAGGGATGTGGCAAGCATTTTGGGCTACGCCAACACAAGGGATGCCCTGGCAAAGAGGGTTGACAGCGAGGACAAGCTAACGGGGGTAGCAATTTGCGACACCAACGGCAGAGAAACAAAGCCGGTACTTATAAACGAAAGCGGTTTATACAGCTTGATACTTACAAGCAAGCTGCCATCCGCAAAAGAGTTTAAGCGGTGGGTTACATCAAGCGTTTTGCCTATGATACGCAAAACGGGCGTGTATTCAGCCGGTATGGCTTTGAAAAACGATGACACCGTTGCACCGATGAGGTTACTTTCCCCGGATGATTATCTTTCGGCTGCCAGGCTTATTGCCACTTGCAAGAGTGAACGGCTGGGCATCGTGCTTGCACTTTTATCAAAAGGCGGTTGGGATATTCCCCAGATCGCAACCGGTGCATCCGTAAGACCGGACACCTCCGACATTGCTGAAAGAATTACACGGGTAAAAGCCAAAACAGGCATAAGCCTGCAAGAGCTCGGAAAAGTAAGCGGCATAAGCGTTGAGGTTTTGCGTTCTTATGAAACCGGGCGGCGTTTTCCAAAGCAAGAAAGGTATACCTCCCTCGTAATGCTGTTAAACAGCCTTGAGGAAACGGCCGAAAAGGAGGATGGCGAACAATGACACCCGAACAACAGAGAGCCATACGGAAACGAAAAATAAGACAGCGTAACAACCGTATTGCGTGGCTCGTAATTATCGGCATTGTGCTTGTAATATTTGCCCTCGGCACGCTCTTTGGGTATCACCTTACAAGCCACACACCCGCCGGACAAGCAGACATAACGGAAAGCACACAGATTGCTGCCAAGATCCGTGCGGATGAGCCCACAGCAAAAGTAATTGAGCTCACAAGCACCGCCGAAACCCCAAAAGGTGTGCCGGGGCTGTCGCTTGATTATGGCTTGCAAAAAGTAATGTATGAAAGCTGCCAAAAGTACGATGTACCTTTTGCCCTGGCTTTGGCCGTGGCAGAAAAAGAAAGCGGCTTTAACCCGGATGCCGAAAGCAGGACAGACGATCACGGCATTATGCAGATTAACCGCTGTAATTTTGAGTACCTGCGTAACAAGGGCATTGATCCCCTTACCTATGAGGGAAACATTGAGGCAGGCGTAATGCTCCTCGGTGAAAACCTAACCCGTTACGGTGATGAGGGGCTGGCGGTTATGGCATATAACTGCGGCCGCACCGGAGCAAAAAGGCTTTGGGATGCCGGTGTATACAGCACATCGTACTCAAGGGCCATTATGGAGCTATACGAAAAGTGGCTCGGAGTGCTGGAGGTACAGCAGTAATGGCTTATTATCACACCTGCCCGGATTGCGGTGCAAACCTCGATCCCGGCGAAAAATGCGATTGTCAAACAAATAAAATTTACATAACCAAGGAGGCTAACACCAATGTTAGAAATGAAAGTAACGATCACGGCTGCCACAGACCTTATGGCGGTGCTCAACAACATTGCCGCCGCACTTGACGGCAAAAACCCGCACGCCGTTTGTAACCAGTTTGGTGCAGACAACAAGCACATTGACAATGTAGGCACCATCAATATGGGCGTTGGCGGTAACACACAGCCCGCAACACCTACGGCGCCGGTAAACCCTACCCCTGCACCGGTAGCGACACCCGCACAGGCACCTGGTGCACCTTTGAGTGCGACACCTGCCCAGACGGCAACCCCGATTGCCCCCACGGTCCCTGTTGCCGCGCCTGCCCCCGCCGCAGCACCTGCGGCTAATGTAGCACCGGCTCCCGCCGTTCCGACCTCTGCACCGCAGTACACGCTTGATATGATTGCAACCGCAGGCTCGGCGCTTATTGATGCCGGAAAAATGGATCAGCTTATGCAGCTGCTCGGTAAGTTTGGCGTGGTAAGCCTTACAGAACTTGCACCCGAAAGCTACGGCGCCGTTGCAAATGAATTAAGAGCCCTGGGCGCTGCGATTTAAGGAGGGATAACAATGCCAACACCGGAAAAACACGCTCTGCTGTCGGCATCCTCCGCAGCCCGTTGGCTGCATTGCACCGCCGCCCCTCGCTTTGAGGAGCAATTCCCGGAAAACACATCGGAATATGCGGAGGAGGGCCGCCTGGCTCACGCTATTTGTGAGCTGAAAGTTATTAAACATTTTACCACGCAGATTAAGCCACGCACTTACACCTCAAGGCTTAAAAAGCTGAAAGAAAACCCACTTTACCAGGACGAGATGGACAAGACCTCGGATCTGTACCTGGAGCACCTTACTGAAAGGGCTATGCAGTATAACGCAAAGCCGAATGTGGCCGCCGAGGTGCAGGTTGATTTTGCCGAATATGTACCGGAGGGCTTTGGTACCTGCGATTGCATTATGATCGGCGGTGATACCTTGAGCATTACCGACTATAAGCACGGTAAGGGCGTGCCCGTATCGGCTGAAAACAACCCGCAAATGCGTTTGTATGCCCTTGGTGCCTTAAAACGGTACAAGCCCGTTTATGGCGGCAGTATCAAAAAGGTTTGTATGACGATAGACCAGCCCCGCATCCAGACGGAGCCAAGCAGCGAAACCATAACGGTTGAGGATCTGCTTGCTTGGGGTGAAAGCATTAAACCTATTGCCGCAAAGGCTTATATGGGGCTTGGGGCATTTTGCCCCGGTGAGCATTGCCGCTTTTGCCGAGGCAAAGCGAAATGCAAAGCCCGTGCAGACCAAAACACCGCACTTGAGGAATTTAAGGACTGCGTACCGCAGAACGCTGAAAAGCCGCCCCTCTTTGGGCAGGGCGTGCTTACAGATGCCGAAATTGGCGATCTGCTTGTAAGGGGCCAGGAGCTTGTAAAGTGGTACAAGGATCTTGAGGAATATGCCCTCGGTACTATTCTCAAAGGTGGTACAATTCCCGGCTGGAAAGCCGTTGCAGGTAGGAGCAACCGCACCTTTACGGACACGGAGGCTGCCCTTAACGCCGCTATGGCTGCCGGGTATGATAAATCACTCTTGTATGACCTCAAGCCCAAAACACTTACGGAGCTTGAGAAACTTATGGGCAAAACCGAATTTGCGGACAAGCTCGGCAGCTTTGTGGTAAAGCCCATCGGAAAACCCACCCTTGCATTGCTTACGGATAAACGGGAGGCTTACAACCCCGCCGCCGCAGACTTTGCGGAGGTGGTAAACGATGGCTGAAACGGTTTATTTGCTTGATGGCACAATGGAGGTTGTGCTGACCGAAAAGGATGTTTTTATTGATCGTCTTGTTCGTGAAAAGCTCGGTGACGATGCAGCCCGGTTTATTTCCGACTACATAGAGGAAATTGCAGAGGATGCAAAGTACACAGAGGAGGCACGGCAGGATGCCGAAAAAACAGCCGATGGCTACCTCGCTCTCTGCCAGGGTGCCCTCGCTGCGTTAAGTGAATTAAAGGACCTTACGCACGAGGCACGCCTTGACAGGGCGAAAATTCAAAAAATTGTTGACGGTGCATACAGAGAACTGTACCACAACTTATAAAAATAAGGAGGCAAACAACAATGTTTAACGAAAGTAACCCCCCCCGTGGACTTGAGGAAATGAAAGCCCGCAGCCAGGCCAGCGATATGCTGGCAGATATGTTAGCCGAAATAATGCTTGAAAGCAATGCACCGGAGGAAATAAAGCTCGGCGTGCGTATCGTTCAGCAGGGCAAAAAGGTTAGCAAAGCTGCACACGAAATTATAGAGGCGTTTGCCGGTGATCCTGCCACTATTAAAGCAAGCGACACCGAAACCCTCAAACAGGTGCTTGAGTACCTCGGCTTGGTAGAGGTAGGGCTCAAGCAGTTTATGGAAACAACCAAGGCACCAAATGCAAACAATGCACCGAATGAAATTTAATGTAATAAAGGAGTTTAAGAATTATGTACCAGAACATTGCAACCAAGGTATTAACCGGCGAGGTTAGGCTTTCCTATGTCAACCTCACCACCCCCAGAGCACCCCAGCAGGGCGGTGAGCCCAAGTATAGCGTTACGCTGCTTATCCCCAAGACCGATGCCGCAACCATTGCCAACATCAACGCCTCTATTAAGGCGGCGTATGAGGACGGCGTAAGCAAGAAATGGGGCGGCGCACACCCCACACCCAAGCAGATTGTGCACGATGGTGACGGGCTCCGTCCGTCTGGCTTGCCGTTTGGCGATGAGTGCAAAGGGCATTGGGTATTGACCGCCAGCACCAAGAGCAAGCCGCAGGTTGTCGGCATTGACAACCTCGATTGCGAGCTTGCCCCCTCGGATATTTACAGCGGTATGTATGCCCGTGTAACTATTAACTTTTTCACCTATGACACGGCAGGCAGCAAGGGCGTGGGCTGTGGCCTCGGCAATGTGCTCAAAACCCGTGACGGTGAGGCTCTTGCCGGTGGTGCATCCGCAGCCAGCGACTTTGAGGGGCTCGGCCAGAGCTTTACTGCACAGCCGGCCGCTGTTCCCGGTTATCCGCAGGCACAGCCTGCTGCTCCGGCTTATCAGCCGCAGTACAACCCTGTTACACCCCAGCAGGCAGCACCGCAAGCATACGCTGCTCCGCAGCCCCAGGCGGCACCTGCACAGCCCCAGAGCCGCCCGGCGGTAAACCCGATTACAGGGCAGCCCTGGTAATATCACACCGAAAATTTACGAAAAGGAGGTAAAAGAGTATGGATCATTTAAGTATTGACCTTGAAACATTTTCAAGCGTGCCGATACAAAAAGCCGGTGCCCAAAAGTACATACAAAGCCCCGACTTTGAGATCCTCCTCTTTGCCTACTCCCTTAACGGTGCGGAGCCGGTGTGCTGTGATTTTGCCCAGGGCGAAACACTCCCCAAGTGGGTTGCCGAGGCGTTGCTTGATCCGCAGTGCTTAAAACACGCATACAACGCGCCCTTTGAGTGGGGCTGCCTGTCACGGTATATGGGCAGGCAGCTGCCACCGGCGCAGTGGCGTTGCACAATGTTCCACGGCTTGTATGCAGGCTATACAGCGGGCTTGGATGCCACAGGCAGAGCGTTGGGCTTGCCGGAGGATAAACGCAAGCTGAATACCGGCAAAGCCCTTATACGCTATTTCTGCGTACCGTGTGCCCCATCAAAGGCAAACGGCGGCAGAACACGGAACTACCCGCACCACGCACCGGAGCGTTGGGAGTTGTTCAAAGAGTATAACCGCCAGGATGTTACAACCGAAATGGAAATTGAGCGCAGGCTTTCGGCGGTACCCGTGCCAGACTTTGTGCAAAAGGAATGGGAAACGGATCTTATTATAAACAGCCGAGGCGTTGCTGTTGATATGGGGATGGTTGAGGGCGCCCTTGAGCTTGGGGCAACGGTCCGCAACACCCTTACAACCGAGGCTGTGAAAATATCCGGGTTAAACAACCCAAACAGCGTAAAGCAGCTTGCCTCTTGGCTTGAAAGCGAAACCGGCGAGGAAATAAACGGGCTCCGCAAGGACACCGTTGCCAAAATGCTTGCCCGTGACGATAACAGCCCGGAGGTACAGCGTATGCTTGAGATCCGGCAGGAGCTCGGCAAGACAAGCACCAAAAAATACGATGCCATTGAGCAGGCCGTGTGCCAGGATGGGCGTGTGCGTGGGCTCTTACAGTTTTACGGTGCCAACCGCACAGGCCGCTGGGCGGGGCGTTTGGTGCAGGTGCAAAACCTGCCCCGTACCTATACAGAGCCTTTGGAGCTTGCCCGTGACCTTGTAAAAGGGCGTAAGCTGGATGCCTTAAAGTGCATTTACGGCAGTGTGCCGGACACGCTTTCACAGCTGATACGCACCGCATTTATTGCCGCACCCGGTAATGTGCTGATTGATGCCGACTTTTCGGCCATTGAGGCCCGTGTTATTTCCTGGCTTGCCGGTGAGGAGTGGAGGCTTGAGGTTTTCCGCACCCACGGCAAAATATACGAGGCATCAGCCTCGCAGATGTTTGGCGTGCCCATTGACCTTATAAAAAAGGGCAACCCCGAATATGCACTCCGACAAAAAGGCAAGGTTGCAGAGCTTGCCCTCGGCTACCAGGGCAGCACCGGCGCACTTATCAATATGGGTGCACTTGATATGGGCATACCGGAGGAGGATCTGCCCGATATTGTGAGCCGTTGGCGTGATGCCAACAAACGCATAAGGGATCTGTGGTATAAGGTGGATGCCGCCGCCGTGCAGGTTATCACCCAGGGCGGCAGCGTGGGCGTAAGCAGTATTATACTTGCCCACGAATGGGATGCAACACAAGGCACCGACTATATGACAATAACGCTGCCAAGCGGCAGAAAACTGTTTTACAATGCCCCGCAAATAGGCGTAAACCAATGGGGCAACCCCTCAATATCGTATATGGGTATGGACCAGACCACAAAGAAATGGAAACGCATCGAAACTTACGGCGGCAAGCTCGTGGAGAATTGCGTGCAAGCCATCGCCCGTGATTGTCTGGCACAGGCTATTGAACACCTGGAGGCGGCAGGGCTGCCGGTTATATTCCACATACACGATGAGGTGGTAATTGATATAAGACCGTTTGCAGATAACGATGCAATGCTTGCAAAAACGGTTGAAATAATGAGCCGCCCTGTTCCGTGGGCTCCGGGCTTGCCCCTTGGCGCCGATGGTTGGGTTGGTAAATTCTTTAAGAAAGATTAGGAGGCTCGGCTATGCAGTATATGGGAGGCAAAAGCCGCATAGCCCGCTACATAGCCGAAATTATAAATAACACCCTTAACGGGGGGGGGAGCGTTCAATGAGATACCAAGGCGGCAAGAGCCGTATAGCAACACCTTTGGCGCAGATCCTCAACGCTACGGGGGGGGCTTGCTTTGTTAGCCTTTTCTGTGGTAGCTGCTCCGTTGAAAGCAAAGTTACCGGCTATGACCGCATTATACTGAATGACAAGCACAAGTATTTGATTGCTATGTTAAGAGGTGTGCAGGCGGGTTATGAACTGCCGGAAACGATAACAGAGGAACAGTACTATGCCATAAGAGCCAATAAGGATGCAGATCCGGTGCTTGCAGGTTTTGTGGGCTTTGGGTGCAGCTTTGGCGGCAAATGGTTTGGAGGATATGCACGAAATAAGGGCGGCACAAATTATGCCGCACAAAGCAAGCGATCACTGCTTAAAGATATGGCAACGCTCGGCGGCGCCGAGATATTCTGCGGTGATTATAAACAAGTACCTATACCGCCGGGGGCGGTTATATATGCGGATCCTCCGTATGACAATACCACCGGTTACAATAACGAGAAATTTAACAGCACAGAGTTTTGGCAGGCAATGCGTTTGCTTGCCGATACCGGGCACACCGTTTACATAAGTGAGCAGACTGCCCCGCCAGACTTTGTGTGCGTGTGGGAAAAGCCCTTTACCCGCACCCTCGACAGAAACAAGGGCAACCAATTCAAGGTAACAGAAAAGCTGTTTACCTATATTTCACCGATATGGAGGCGGTAAAAATGGCTTATTATATGGCCTCTGTAAGCTGGGGCAAGGACAGTTTGGCAATGCTCCTCCGGCTGATATACGAAAACAAACAGCTTAACGAGGTTGTTTTCTTTGATACCGGGATGGAATTTCAAGCTATATACAATGTGCGTAACGCTGCCCTTGGTATGCTGAAAGTAAGAGGCATTACATACACCGAATTAAAACCGGCAAAACCGTTTTTATACACAATGCTTGATAAGCCGGTAAAAGGCAGAGATCGCAAAGGTTATGGATGGTGCGGTGGCTTATGCCGCTGGGGTACAACTGAAAAACTCAAAGCACTTGACCGTTACGCAAAAAGCAAAAATGCAACCGTGTATATAGGAATTGCAGCAGATGAGCAGCAAAGGCTTGAACGGTTGGAGCCTTACAAAATCGCACCACTTGCAACGCTTTGGAATATGACAGAGGCAGAGTGCCTCCAATATTGTTACGATCACCATTTTTACTGGTATGAGGACACCGACAGCGAGGCAGAAAAAATACGCCTTTATGATATTTTGGATCGTGTTTCCTGCTGGTGCTGTTGTAATAAGAACCTCAAGGAATTGCGGAGCATATACAACTTTTTGCCCGAATATTGGCAAAGGCTGCGTTACCTGCAATTTGTGCTTGAGCGACCAATGAAAGGCTACTATAAAGGGCAGCCCAGGGGCGTGTTTGAGCTTGAGGATCGTTTTTCTAAGGAGGCAAACAATGATACCTTTTCCAAATAAAAAATACAGCGTTATATACGCAGATCCCCCGTGGAGCTACCAGGACAAGCGATGCAACGGCAATGCTGCCGACCACTACCCCACAATGCGGATTGAGGATATATGCAGCCTGCCGGTGCAGGATCTGGCGGCTGATAACTGCGTGCTTTTCCTTTGGGCAACTTACCCTATGCTCAAAGAGGCATTGAAAGTAATTGAGGCGTGGGGCTTTAAGTATAAAAGCATCGGCTTTCAGTGGGTAAAGCAAAACCGCAGTGGCAACGGTTACTTTTTCGGCCTTGGGCGTTGGACCAGGGGCAATACAGAGCCGTGCCTTATAGCTGTTAAGGGTAAACCCCATAGGGCAAGCAACAGCGTAAGCCAACTTATTTTTGCACCGCTGCGTGCCCATTCCCAAAAGCCGGATATTACACGAGATAAGATCCGGGAGCTGATGGGGGGGGGATCACTCTTATATAGAGCTTTTTGCAAGGAATACAACACCGGGCTGGGATGTCTGGGGAAACGAGGTAAACAAGTATGGCAACTAAAATATACATAGCCGGAAAAATCACCGGCGATCCCGATTATAAAACAAAGTTTAATACCGCCGCAGAGGCGTACAAAAAAAAGGGTTACACTGTGCTTAACCCCTCCTGGATGCCGCAGGGTATGCAAAAGGCAGATTATATGCGTATTTGCTTTGCAATGATTGACACCGCAGATGTGGTTGCTTTCCTGCCCGGCTATGAAACAAGTCCCGGTGCACAGCTTGAGCTGCAATACTGTTTTTACATTGATAAAGAAGTAAAGCTGCCGGAATGTAAGCACCCCTTGCTTACCCGTGAGGGTAATGGATCAATAGTGTGCAGTCAATGCGGTGTGGTAGTTAAGGACGCGACAAAATCCCCAAATATCATACGGTGCGCCGATTGCCGGCATCTTATGTTCAGCGACTGCTACGGCGAGTGTGATCGTGGGTATATCAGCGGAATTTTATCTCCCGGTGACTATTGTAGCCGCGCGGTGGAGCGTGAGGAGGTAAAGCCTTGAAACACTACGGCGATATAACAAAGATAAACGGCAGCCTCGTTGAGCCCGTCAATGTGGTTATTGGCGGCAGCCCGTGCCAGGATCTCTCTGTTGCGGGTAAGCAGGCGGGGCTTGCCGGTGAACGGTCCGGGCTCTTTATGGAGCAATTACGGATAATAAAAGAAATGAGGAGGGCTGACCTTGAACGAGGCAGAACAGGAAAAGACACCCGCCCAAGGTATATGGTGTGGGAAAATGTGCCCGGAGCTTTCAGCTCCAACAAAGGAGCCGATTTCAGCATCGTGCTCCAAGAAACCGCCAAAGTGGCCTGCGAACAAGCCCCCGCTGTTCCTATCCCTAAAAACGGATGGCCTCCAGCCGGATGCCTTACCGATCTGGGAGGACAATGGAGCATTGCGTGGCGAGTATTTGATGCACAGTTTTGGGGTGTGCCCCAAAGACGAAAACGCATCGCACTTGTCGCAGATTTTGGAGGCCTCACCGCACCCGAAATACTCTTTGAGCGCCAGGGCGTGCCTGGGTATATTAAACCGTGCGGAAAAGAGGGGCAAGCAGCTCCCGGAAATATTGAAACTTGCTTTAATACAGCAGGCTCAACGGGGGGGGCTTATTGCATACAAGGTAACTGCATCGACAGAGCCGACACCGCAGGATGCAACGGAAAAGGATGGACCGAGGGCGTAAGCTACACCCTTAACACCATTGACCGCCCCGCCGTACTCCCTTTTGTACCCGCCACAAAGTGATGTATTGGTTTTTGAGCCGGGATCCTGCTCCCGTGTTGGCGGGCATATCTGGCAAGACGGAAAAGTACCGGCTTTGAGAGCGCAAAGCGGCGATAACCAACCCGCCATAGCACTTGAAAACCATCCGGCTGACAGCAGGGTTAAAATTGCCGAGGATGGCATAGTGCAAACCCTTAATGCCCGAATGGGTACCGGGGGGGGGAATGTTCCCCTCGTTATGTGTACGATCCCCGGTTTTGGAACATAGCAACGCCGGAGCAACCGATGTTTACCCTGCTGGCAACAAGCTACAAGGATCCGCCGGTTGTAATAATGGAGGTACAAAAGTGATGATGTTTGAAAATTACCAATTTGCAAATTGGCGCCCTGGCTGCGGAACGCTTAAAGCCAGCGGCGGCGATTACGGGGGGGGGGGCTCGGAAAACTTGATCGTGTATCAATATTGGAACGGTGAACAAGTAACCGACACCCTTACAGCAAGGAACGCAGGGGGGGGCAACGGATGCCAGACAAACAAAATTTTAATTGTGTAGTGGGTTTTCACCTGCTGCAAGATCCTATAACAGACGAAAACAAAACGCCTTGCCTGTCGGCAGGCAGCTCCACCGGCGAGGCATCGCTCGGTGTATGCGAGGAACAAAGCCAGGCGCAGTACATTGTGCGGAGGCTTACACCGCTTGAGTGTGAACGCCTGCAAGGCTTTCCGGACGGTTGGACAGACATAGGCGAATGGACAGACAGCAAAGGCAAAGTACATAAAGAGAGCACCGACAGCGCACGCTACAAAGCCCTCGGCAACAGTATAGCAATACCGCCCTGGACTTATGTATTACAACGGCTTTCACTATGCTGCGGTGCAAAGCCCACAATGGCAAGCTTATTTGACGGTATAGGCGGTTTTCCGTATATCTGGGAAAGCCTTAACGGCAAAGGCTCTTGCGTGTGGGCGAGTGAAATTGAGGACTTTCCTATTGCAGTAACAAAATATCATTTTCCGGAGGAGGTAAACAACGATGGCTGATGCAGATAAATGCGCCTTTTGCGGCGAGATTATTCCGGAGGGCATCCAGGTTTGCCCTCTGTGTTCAAAGGAGGTGCCCGAAATGGGCAACAGCAAAAACCCTTATTACAATAGCGAGGGCTACGCCGATCCCACCGCATACGGTGCCTTAAAGCCGATTATGCAGGCGGATGCCGCCCTTGAGGGCAAAGTAAACTTTTTGATTAAAGTATTAAAGTTTATAGCCAATGAGGCCGGATTTGATGTGGTAAACCGTATTGAACTGCGGGACCGTAACACGGGGAGGTGTTTCAAGTGAAAATAAAAGAATTGTTGGGCTTTTGTGGTGTAAAGGGTTGCAACCACCGTGCATATTGCACCGCAACTTTAACCGCAAAACGAAAGCAAGACGGTACGCCCGTGAAATTGGGCAAAAGAAAATTGTGCGAGGAGCACCTTGCCGAGGTAATAGCACAAGCAACAACACACAGCTCCATAGATGATTAAGCCCCCCCTGCCGTGGGTGCGGGCGGTAAGGAGTAACCGCTATGCAATATGATCGTAAAATTGCCATAGCCTCCGGTGCAAGCAGGCGTGCAACCGTATGGACCACGCAAACGCTTATGGTATCGGAATTATGGCAAAAGTTAAAAGTGCCCGCAAGGGGCACCGAAACCCTTGCAGAATACCTAAACCTTAAAAAAGCACAGCAGGACGATCTCAAGGATATTGGCGGTTTTGTCGGCGGTACCCTTAACGGACCGCGCCGCAAGGCCAACAATGTGGCCGGGCGTGATATTATCACCCTTGACCTTGACAACATACCCGCAGGGCATAAAGACAATGTGCTCCGCATTGTGGAGGGTTTGGGCTGTGGGTACTGTGTTTACAGCACCCGAAAGCACCAGCCTGCTGCCCCTCGTCTGCGTGTGCTCTTTCCGCTTGACAGAACGGTAACGGCTGACGAATACGAGCCCATCGCCCGTAAAGCAGCTGAATATATAGGCCTTGAATACGCCGATCCCACAACCTTTGAGCCCAGCCGCCTTATGTATTGGCCGAGCTGCTGCCGTGATAGTGAGTATGTGTATGTTGTGGGCGATAAACCTTTTTTATCTGCCGATGGCCTGCTTGCACAGTACACTGATTGGCACGATATGACACAGTGGCCCGCCCTGCCGGGGCAGGCACAGTTTACCAAGCTGGCAGTAAAGCAAGGCGATCCAGACGGCAAAAACGGCGTTGTGGGTGCATTTTGCCGCACCTATGACATACAGCGTGCAATGGACGAGCTGCTCCCCAGTATTTATGAGCCGGTTGACAATATGCCAGGCAGATATACATACCTCGGAGGCTCTACCACGGGCGGCGCCGTGCTTTACGATGACGGCAAATTTTTATACAGCCACCACGCAACAGATCCCTGCGGCGGCCGCCTTGTAAATGCCTTTGACCTTGTGCGCCTGCACAAGTACGGCGATAAGGACGATACCGCAGCCGCAGGCTCACCCACCAACCGCCTGCCCTCTTACCTTGCTATGTGTGAGTATGCCTGCGGGCTTTCGGATGTTAGTGCACTTATAAGCAAGGAACGGTACGAAAGTGCCGTTAAGGACTTTAACGGCATCACCGCTGATGAGAGCGAGGAGCCGGAAAATTGGATGGTGCTGCTTGAAAAGAACACCCAGACGGGTGCCGTTAAAGCCACCATCGACAATGTGCGTATTATCCTGGAGCACGATCCACTGCTTAAAGGCAAGTTTGCACTTAACGAGTTTGCCGGCCGTGGTGAGGTGCTCGGCTCCCTGCCGTGGGATAAACGGGAAAAACGCCGCCTGTGGGATGATAACGATAACCAAGGGCTTTACTGGTACCTTGAGCGTGTGTATAAGATTTCCGGCAACGGCAAAGTGGATGGGGCTCTTTCCCTCCATTCCAACGCCCACGCTTTTAACGATGTAAAGGACTACCTCAAGGGCTTGCAGGGCAAGTGGGATGGCGTGCCCCGCCTCGATTGCCTTTTTATAGATTACCTTGGCGCAAAAGATACGGCATACAACAGAGCCGTAACCCGCAAGGCGTTTACCGCCGCCGTTGCCCGTGCTATGACACCTGGCTGCAAGTATGACAATATGGTTATTTTGGCCGGTCCGCAGGGTATCGGTAAAAGTACCCTGTTAGATAAAATGAGCCGTGGCTGGTTTAATGACAGCATACGCACCTTTGAGGGCAAAGAGGCAAGCGAACTGCTCCAGGGCGTTTGGCTTGTGGAGGTATCGGAGCTTGATGCTTTCCGGCGTACCGATGTAAGCCGCATTAAGCAGTTTTTGAGCCTCCGTGCGGATCGTTTCCGTGCGGCGTATGGGCGTAATGTTAAGGAACTGCCCCGCACTTGCATCTTTTTCGGTACTACCAACACCGCTGAATACTTGCAGGACACCACCGGCAACCGCCGCTTTTGGCCGATAGACACCGGCGAACAGAGGCACACCAAAAGTGTGTGGCGTGACCTCGATCAGGAAATAGATCAGCTGTGGGCCGAGGCGTATGTACGCTGGCAGGCCGGTGAGCCTCTTTACTTATCCGGTGCCATTGAGGATGCCGCCAAAGAAAAGCAAGAGGAACACAGAGAGGCATCCAGCCGTGAGGGTATCGTGCGTGAATTTATGGAGCGCCCGGTGCCGGACGATTGGAGCAAGTGGCCGCTTGATAAAAGGCGTATGTTCTGGGGCGGCGTAACGATGGGCAGCGACAGCCTGCACCTTGTGCCCCGTGATCGCATTTGCGCCCTTGAGGTTTGGTGCGAGGCTTTCGGCGGTAACATTAAAGAAATGAAAAACACCGACACCAGAGAGCTTAACGCCATAATGGCAGCAACGCCGGGCTGGCAAAAGTCTGCCGGCACCTTGCATTTTGGCCCGTATGGCACACAGCGTGGGTTTAATAAAATCTAACAATTAGCATCTAACATTTTGTTTTTCGTGTAGAATTGTTAGAAAAACGCCATCTAACATTTTTACACGGAAAAACATTGTTTTGTTTAATTGTTAGAAAGATTGTTAGACCGAAAACCGCATAAAATAAGGCTTTTTATTACTTTTCTAACATTCTAACATTTTTTCTTATAGAGTATAAAATTAGAGAGTTTGAGAGTAAAATTACGCCCTAACCCGCCTGTTTGCGTGTATTATGCGTGCGCGCGTGAGAAAGTTAGAAAAGGAGGAAAACGATGCTTGAAAAAACTGTTGAAAAAGAATTGTGCGACCGGGTAAAAAACGATCTCGGCGGCTGGGCATTAAAGTTTGTAAGCCCCGGACAAAACGGCGTACCGGATCGCATTGTGCTTGTGCCGTATGGGCGTATATATTTTGTGGAAACAAAGGCACCGGGTAAAAAACTGCGTAAGCTGCAAGAATATGTTTGCGGTTTGATAAAGCAGTTAGGTTTTAAGGTGCTGCGGATAGACACCAAGGAAAAGGTGGAGGCTTTCGTAAGGGAGGTGCAAACGGGTGGAATATAAACCGCATAATTACCAAGCATACTGTATTGAGCGTATCGTAAATGATCCGGCGGTTGGGTTGTTCCTCCGTCCGGGTTTGGGCAAAACCTCAATAACGCTTTCGGCAATAAATATTTTGAAATACTTTAAGTGGAACATTGCAAAGGCTTTGGTTGTAGCACCCAAAAAGGTTGCGGAGGGTACCTGGAGCAAGGAGGCAAACAAGTGGGATCACTTAAAGCATCTGCGTGTGGTTACGGTCCTGGGATCGTCCGCAAAGCGTATAAAGGCACTTAACACCCCTGCGGATGTGTATGTTATAAACCGTGAAAACATACCCTGGCTGGTTGAATACTACCAGCAGGCGTGGCCGTTTGATATGGTGGTGCTTGACGAAAGCACGAGCTTTAAGAACGGCCAAAGCAAACGCTTTAAGGCAATGAAACTTGTAAGGCGTTTTTGCAAAAAGGTTGTGCTGCTTACCGGTACGCCGTCCTCCAAGGGGCTTATGGATCTGTGGGCGCAGATTTATTTGCTTGACGAGGGCGCACGGCTGGGCAAGAATATAACACAATTCCGCACACGGTACTTTGATGCCAATACACACGGCGGGCATTTTACCGACTACAAACCGAAAGAGGATGCCGAGGCGGCCGTGCTTAAAGCCATAAGTGATATTTGCGTATCAATGAAAGCCGAGGACTACCTGGAGTTACCTGCTTGTATCGAGCACGATGTTCCCATAGTGCTTGACGATAAGACAATGAAAGCATACAAGCAGTTTGAGCGTGATCTGCTGCTTACCATTGACGAGGACACCATAACCGCCAACACCGCCGGAGTGCTTACCGGCAAGCTGTTACAGTTTTGCAGCGGTGCAATGTATGACAATGACCGCAAAGCCGTACATATTCACGATTGCAAAATTGAGGCTTATATGGAGCTTTTGGAAAGCCTAAACGGGGAGCCTTGTATTACATTCTACGGCTACCAGCACGATAAGGATCGCATCCTTGCAGCCCTTGAAAAAACAAAGCTGCGTGTGTGCGTGTATAAAGGCACCGAGGACGAGGATGCCTGGAACAGCGGCAAGGTTGATGTGCTGCTGGTGCACCCAAGCAGCTGCGCCTACGGGTTAAACCTGCAAGCAGGCGGCCGGCACATTATCTGGTTTACACCAAACTGGAGCTTTGAGCTTAACGATCAAGGCAAGTGCCGTTTGTGGCGGCAGGGCTCCCCGTATGACAAGGTTTATGTGCATTACCTTATTGTGCAGGGGTGCGTTGATGAGGATGTGCTTGACACTATACGGGAGCGTGCAGGCACACACGAAACCGTGATGCAAGTGCTTAAAGCCCGTATCAAGAAAATAAAGGAGGCAGCAGTATGACACTAAAAGAATTATCACAGTTATACTACCTTAACCGTGAAATTGAACGAGATCAAGAACGGTTAGAGAAATTACGGGCAAGCGCATCGGCACCGGGAGCACCCAACTATGACGGTATGCCTAAAAACCCCAGCTTTGAAAACCGCCTTGAGCGTTACATTGCAGAGATTGTTGACCTTGAGGCGATTATCCAGGCGAAAATAACGCAGTGCTTACACGAGCGTGCACGCCTTGAGAGGTATATTGCCGAAATACCGGACAGCTTAACCCGGCAGATCTTTCAGCTGCGGTTTATTAACGGTTTGACCTGGGTGCAGATTGCGTTTAGCATTGGCGGCGGCAATACCGAGGAGGGCGTGCGTAAAAGGGTTTACAGATACCTTGAGCAAGAAAACAAAGGCGAAAAATAAAGATGTCCCAAAATGTCCGGGTTACATAGTGTATAATGTAAACTGCGGGTATTGACCACAAGGGCAATGCCTCCTTGGATAAGAACAGCGGCGGGGTTTACTCCTCCAGATAGCCCCGCTGTCTGTTCTTTTATTTTGCTATGAAAGCGAGGTGATACACTATGACCGACAGGCAGCAAAAGTTTGCGGATGAGTATATCATAGATTGCAATGCAAGCCGTGCGTATAAGGCTGCATACCCGAATGTTAAAAAGGACACTGTGGCAAGAGCTAACGGCAGCAGGTTGCTTGCAAAGGCTAACATTAAAGCCTATATCGAGGAAAAACTGGCCGAAATAAGCAGCAAGAAAACAGCAGAGGCCACCGAGGTTATTGAGTATCTTACCTCGGTGCTGCGTGGGCAAAGCGAGGCAAGTGTGGTTGTTGTCGAGGGCTACGGTGACGGATGCTCCGAGGCAAAAATCATTAAAAAGCCACCGGACGAAAAAGAACGCCTCAAGGCCGCAGAGCTTTTGGGCAAGCGTTATGGCCTGTTTACCGACAAGGTAGATGTTGGCGGCGCCGTACCGGTGGTAATTTCCGGCGGTGAGGATCTTGAGGACTAAAACCGCCAAACAGCTACACCTCCCCGATGTTGTGGGCAAAGGCTACGGCACATTTTGGCGTTTTAAGGGCAGGTACCGGGTATGCAAAGGCTCCCGTGCCTCCAAAAAATCAAAAACCACAGCCTTAAACAATATCACACGGCTTATGGAATACCCACAGGCCAACTTGCTTTGCGTGCGTAAAACATACCGCACATTAAAAGACAGCTGCTTTACGGAGCTTAAATGGGCTATACACCGCCTCGGCGTTGATGCGTGGTGGGATATAAAAGAGAGCCCGCTTGAAATGACCTACAAGCCCACCGGGCAAAAGATCCTTTTCCGTGGACTTGACGATCCGCTTAAAGTAACATCCATTACCGTTGAGGTTGGTGTGCTTTGTTGGTTGTGGATCGAGGAGGCCTACGAAATAAGCTCCGAGGCCGATTTTGACACCCTGGACGAAAGCATCCGAGGCGAGGTGCCGCCGGGGCTGTTCAAACAAATTACGCTTACCTTTAACCCGTGGAATGAGCACCACTGGATCAAACACCGCTTTTTTGATGCCGCACCGGATCCGGATATTCTTGCAATGACAACCAACTACACCTGCAATGAGTGGCTGGATGCAGCAGATAAAAAAGTGTTTGAAACAATGAAACGAAACAACCCCCGCCGTTACCGTGTTGCCGGCCTCGGTGATTGGGGCATCGTTGAGGGCTTGGTATATGAAAATTGGGAGGAGCGACTTTTCAGCATTGACGAGGTGCGGAAAACGCCCGGTATTAAATCGGCGTTTGGCCTTGACTTTGGATATACCAACGATCCCACCGCTTTATTTTGCGGTTTAATAGACACCAGCAGCAAAACCCTTTGGGTATTTGATGAAATATACAAGCCGGGTATGAGCAACGAGGATATAGCCGCAGCCGTTACAGAGGCAGGCTATGCCAAAGAGCGCATCCGGGCAGACAGTGCCGAGCCGAAAAGCATTGATCGCCTTTATGCCCTGGGGCTTGCCCACATACGCAGGGCACGCAAGGGCAAGGACAGTATCAACAACGGCATTGACTTTATACAAGATTATAAAATCTTTATCCACCCACGGTGCACCAATTTCCTTACCGAGATTGGCAACTACACCTGGGATACGGACACAAAGACCGGCAAAAAGCTAAACCGCCCCATAGATGACTTTAACCACCTTATGGATGCTATGCGGTACGCTTTGGAGGAATACTCCACCGGTCCGAATTACAGTTTTAAGTAAAGGAGGTGCAGCCAAATGAAAGCATTAAATTTTTACTCCCCATCAATCGAAATGCAGGCCCGTATGGCTGCAAACATTGTACCGGGCATTACAGATAAGCAGTTTTTGGAGCTTGAGATCAAAAAGTGGTTGACCTCCCAGGAACGGCACCGGCAAATAGCAGGTGATGCCTACTATGACGGTATGCAAACGATTTTGAAACGCAAGCGCACGGTTATTGGCGAGGGCGGCGAGCTTAAAGAGGTTGACAACCTGCCAAACAACCGCCTTATTGATAACCAATACGCAAAAATGGTGGATCAAAAGGCAAATTACCTTTGCGGCCAGCCCGTCACTTTCGACACCAAAAACGCCGCATACGGTGAGGCGCTTGCAAAGGTGTTTGGGCATAAGGCACAGCGCACTTTGCGTATTGTGGCCGAAAAGGCTTTGACAGGCGGCAAGGCGTGGGTGTTCCCGTACTATACGGACGAGGGCACGCTTGCCTTTGCAATGCTCCCAGCGCACGAGGTGCTGCCGTTCTGGAGCGACACCGCACACACCGATCTTGATTGTGCCGTGCACTTTTTCCCCATTTACGAATATGACGAAAAAGGCAACGAGAGCATTGTTGAAAAGGTGGAGGTTTTCCACGCAGGCGGCGTTGAGCGTTTTGTCTGGAAAGATGGCACGCTTGAGGTTGACAACGATGCAGCCTCCGGCTCCTATGTTACCGTGATTGATCCCAAAACCAAAAAGCCCCGTGCACTGAATTGGGCGAGGATCCCCCTGGTTTGCTTTAAGGCCAACCACAGAGAGCTCCCCCTCCTCTGCCGTGTACGGTGCTTGCAGGATGCCCTTAACCTTATGCTTTCCAACTTTGTAAACTCTATGGAGGAGGATGTGCACAACACCGTGCTGGTTATACACAACTATGACGGTGAGGACTTGGGCGAATTTAGGCGCAACCTTGCCACATACGGTGCTGTTAAGGTACGGACAACGGACGGCTCCGATGGTGCGGTTGACACCCTGGAAATTGAGGTAAAAGCCGAAAACTACAAGGCCGTTATGGAGCTTTTGAAAAAGGCCATAATCGAGAACGCCAGGGGCTATGATGCCAAGGATGACCGGCTGAACGGTACGCCAAACCAAATGAACATAAGATCAATGTACTCTGATATTGACCTTGATGCAAACGGTATGGAAACCGAATTTCAAGCCGCTTTTGAGGATCTGCTCTTTTTCGTCAACGCCCACCTTGCCAATACCGGTGTGGGCAACTTTGACGGTGAGGAGGTAACGGTTATTTTTAACCGTGATATACTCATTAACGAAACGGAGGCCATCGACAACTGCGGAAAATCAAAGGGCATTATCAGCGATGAAACCATTGTTAAGCAGCATCCGTGGGTGGACGATCCGGAGGAGGAGCTTGCACGCCTTAAAGCCGAAAAAGAGGCGGCAGCTGCGGAGGCAGATGCCTACCGTGCCGCTTTTGAAAATTCCGCAGGCGGCAATGGGCAGAACACCCCACCGGGCAACGGTCCGGAGGGCGGTGCTTTGAATGAATAACGCCGATTATTGGGCACGCCGCCTTAAAATTATGGAGGATGCCCTAAAAGATCAATCATACGAATATGTAAAAAATCTGGAGCAGCAGTTTGATGCCGCCATAGCCCAGATTGATACACAAATGCGTGCCTGGTATCAAAGGTTTGCCGACAACAACGGCGGCATATCTTATGCCGAGGCGCAAAAGCTGCTTACCGCCGGTGAGCTCAAAGAGTTTAAGTGGACGGTACAGCAGTACATTAAGGCCGGCAAGGAGCACGCCATAAGCGGTGCGTGGGCAAAAGAGCTTGAAAACGCCTCCGCACGGGTGCATATATCCCGACTTGAAAGCCTTAAAATACAGTTAAGACAGCAGGCCGAGGCATTGACACAGGCAAGAGTAAAAGCCACAACCGATGCCTCGGAGCTGTCCTATACACAAAGCTATTACCACACCGCTTTTGAGGTGCAGCGTGGTTTGGGTGTGGGCTGGACTATGCAAGCCCTTAACTCCGGAACGGTGCAAAAGGTGCTTTCCCGCCCCTGGACCGTTGACAACCAAACCTTTACGGCACGCTGTTGGACGGATAAAACCAAATTGGTTGAAACCGTAAACCAGGAGCTTACCCGTATGCTTGCCACGGGCGAGGCACCCGACAAGGCTATTGTGGCAATATCCAAACGGTTTAATGTTTCAAAGCAAAACGCCGGCCGTGTGGTAATGACCGAAAGCGCCTATTTTTCAAGTGCAGCCCAAAAAGATTGCTTTAACGAGCTGGGCGTTGAAAAATACCGCATTATCGGCACGCTTGACACAAAGACCTGCAACATCTGCGGTGATATGGATGGTAAAGTGTTCAAAATGAGCGATTACCGCCCAGGCTCCACCGCCCCACCATTCCACCCTTGGTGCCGTTGCTGCACCGCCCCTTATTTTGACGATATGGATGGCGTGGGCGAACGGTACGCACGGGATGCCAAAACCGGTGAGCGTTACAAGCTGCCGAAAGATACCACATACAATGAGTGGAAAGCTATGCAGGATGCCGCTTATGGCTCCGGTACCGTTGACAAATTGCGAAAAATAGGGTATAATGAAAGTGCCGACAAGTCGCAGTTTGAACGGTACAAGGCTCTTATGGATGACGATTTCCCCGCCACCTTTGAGGCTTTCCAAAAACTCAAATATGATAACCCCGAATTGTGGGAAAGTTATAAAATCCTTGCACGCAGTAAAAACTACCTGCAACAAAAATTAAATTATGTGTGGAACGGTGAAAAGTGCTTTATACCCAAGCATACCAAGTTTGAAAAGGTTGTTACAATGGCAGGTAAAGGCACAGACACCGCCATCCGCTGCGTTGATCGTCTTGTTGAAACCTACGGAGGCAAAGCAGACGAATGGCAAAAGCGGGCGGGCAAAGTCACCAGCGACAAATATATTTTTGATCTGCATTGGTACGAAAGTGACGGCGTGCAATACGAGGTTAAACTCAAAAACCGAAAGGAGCGTAAACGAAATGAAAATTAAATATATTGGCCCCTCTTTTGGTGTGGATAGTTTAACCAACGGTAAAACATACGAGGCCACCGAGGAGGATGGTATGTATAGAGTTATTGACGATAGCGGCGAGGACTACCTTTACTCAAAGGAAAACCCCGCACCGCTTGACGGTAGCTCCCCCGGCGGCAAATGGGTTACTGTTCAACAATAACCCCTCATAAATTCCATATTGGTTGTTAAAAGCATCGTGCTGAAAATGCACGGTGCTTTTTTCATACAAAAATACCGCTTGCCCCAGCGGAATACAAGGCGGGGCGTTGCATTACCGGGACTTGCCGGAAAACAAGGAAAGCAACTAATTACCATAAGGAGGTAAAGCAAAATGTTGGAGTGGTTAAAAAACATACTTGGTGATGGCTATACGGACGAGGTGGATGCCAAGGTATCAGCTGAAATTGGCAAAAACTTTGTTTCAAAAGCAGACTTTAACCAGGTAAACGCCGCAAAGAAAAAGGCAGAGGACGATGTGAAAACAAGGGATCAGCAGCTTGAAACTTTGAAAAAGTCAACAGGCGATACTGCGGCCTTGCAGGAACAGATCACAACTCTGCAAACCCAGAACGCAGAGGCGAAAAAGACCTATGAGGCAGAGCTTGCCCGTGTACGCCTTGATGGCGCCGTTGAGGCTGCCCTCACCGCTGCCGGTGCAAAGAACAACACCGCCGTAAAGGCGCTGCTTGCAGATTTCCTCAAGGATGCCAAGCTGGATGACAGCGGAGCCGTTAAAGGGCTTGCCACTGAAATTGACACGCTGGCAAAAGCCGATGCTACCGCATTTCTCTTTAACACCGCTGACGGAAACGCACAGCAGTTTAAGGGTATGCAGCCCGGTGCCGCAGGTGGCAAGACACCGCCCGCAGCCGGAAAAGAGCCAAAAGATATGAATTACGATGAGCTTTGCGCTTATCTTGAGGCTAACCCCGGAGCAAAGCTCGAATAAAAAAATAATTACAGAAAGGTGAGGTAAGAATTATGCCTAACACGAAATTTGATGCCAAGAGCTTTAACGCCGAGGCTTTCAAGTACAAGGTTGGTACCGTTCCCAACTTGAAAATGAACGAGATCAAAAAGTCGGCAGCACTTGCCGCAAACCCCGATATTAAGAGCGTTTTTGCAAACCAGGATGGCACCGGCTACGCCCGTATTGCTATGCGTGGACTGCTTGACGGTGATGCCGTAAACTATGACGGCCAGACCGATATTACCGCAACCTCCCTCAAGACTTTTGAGCAGGGTGTTGTTGTAGTCGGCCGTGCAAAGGCGTGGGTTGAAAGAGATTTCAGCTACGATATTACGGGCGGCCAGGATTTTATGGATGCTGTTGCCGCACAGATTGCCGAATACAAGGACGGGCTCGACCAGAACACGATCCTTGCCGTCCTCAAGGGCGTATTTGCAATGAGTGGCGATGCCAAGAGCAAGGAATTTGTTGCAAAGCACACCACAGAGGTTGACGGTGCTATGACGGCAACCACGCTCAACTCCGCAACCAACAAAGCCTGCGGTGCGAACAAAAAGAAGTTTTCGCTTGTGTTTATGCACAGCGATGTAAGCACCGGCCTTGAAAACCTCAACCTCATTGAGCGCCTCAAGTACACCGACAAGGACGGTATTTCCCGCAGCCTTGAGCTCGGTACTTGGAACGGCAAGCTCGTTGTGGTTGACGATGACCTCCCCGCCGAGGAGGGCTATTTTGAGGCTACCGCAAGCACCGAGGGCGCAGTTAAGGTTGTTGCAAACAGCGCCAGCCCTGCTGACGGTGAGATCAAGCTCTCTGCCGTTACCCCGTACTTTGGCAGCAAGACACTTGCCGCTGATATGTATGTAGTGCTCGGCACCCGTTACACCACTTTTGCACTCGGCAAGGGTGCTATTTCCTACGAGGATATTGGTGCAAAAACGCCGTATGAAATGGACAGAGATCCGGCAAAGAACGGCGGCCAGGACACCCTTTATATTCGCCAGCGCAAGTGCTTTGCCCCGTTTGGTATTTCCTACGAAAAGGCAAGCCAGGCAAGCAACTCCCCCACGGATGCAGAACTTGCCAACGGTGCAAACTGGGTGCTTGTTCACACCGGCGAGGCACAGGCGGCAAACCGTTCCTACATCAACCACAAAGCCATCCCCATTGCGAGGATCTACTCCAGGGGCTAATATCAAAGGGAGGTGCAGCCAATGGATATTTACAATGTTGTTGTTTATAGGCTGTCACAGCTTGGCTACACCGTGCCTGCGGGCGATACTCCCGATGCCGCAGTAAACTATGCCATAAACCGTGCCGCCGAGAAAATTAAGGTGAATATCAACCGCACGGAAATACCGGAAGGCTTACATTATACCTGGGTGGATATGGCGGCCGGGCTTTTCCTTTTCGATAAGAAAACAGCTGGGCAGCTTGATGAGGGCTTTGATTTCACAGCCCCCGCTAAAAAGATTACCGAGGGTGATGTTTCCGTTGAATTTGCGGGCGCAGACGATGGCAGCTCCACGCCGGAGGCAAGGTTTGATAAGCTGATTAACAGCCTTATTAACCCCCCGGCGTATTTATTTGCCCGTTTTAGGCGGTTTGTATGGTAGGCGGTAAGAGTTATGCCGCAGCAATAAAAAGCCTGTGGCGGGGCAAATGCACGGTTACAGTGCGTAATAATGACACAACCGATGAAAACACCGGGCGTGTTGTTGTGGGTGAGGTTGACACCTACACAGACGAGCCCTGCCGTATTTCCTTTGACACCGTGAACGCAACCCAGCCGGAAAACAATGCCGCCAATATCGTACAGAGCATAACGCTTTTTATTGATCGTGCGGTTGTTATCCCGGAGGGCTCCAAAATCACGGTAACGCAAAACGGTGCAACAGCTGTTTACGAGAAAAGCGGCAAGCCCGCCGTTTACAGCACACACCAGGAAATACCGCTTGAGATATTCAAGGGGTGGGCGTAATGGCACGCTGGGGCAATGCAGACTTTGAGCAACTGCGGGAGCTGCAAGAACGGTTGCAAAAGCTGCAAAGCATAGACTTAAACAAATTCTGTGAGGATGCCTCAAAGGAATTGGCTGCCCGTTTGCTTGCTTTGGTTATCCCCCGTACACCTGTGGGCGATTATCCGAAAGAAACAGGCAAAGAGGGCGGCACACTACGGCGAGGCTGGACTGCGGGCAAGGAAACCGCACCTGGTGCGTATGCAAAAAGCCTGCCGGTTGAAAAATCGGGCAACTACTACATTATACGGGTTATTAACCCCGTTGAATATGCAAGTTATGTGGAGTTTGGGCATAGGCAGACACCGGGGCGGTTTGTTCCTGCCATCGGCAAACGGCTTAAAAGCGGTTGGGTAAACGGGCAGTATTTTCTCACGCTGTCGGAGGATGACCTGGAACGCATTGCACCTGCCGTGTTACAAAAAAGGCTTGATAAGCTATTACGGGAGGTATTCAATGGCTGAAATAAACTTTAACCAAGTATATGACGGTGTAACGCTTGCCCTGCACCGTGCTTTTCCAAAAGCACGCATACACGGCGGCGTTATCAAACAGGATCTAAAAGACGGTGATTTTAATGTGCTGCCGATTACAGCAAACCACACGGAACAAATGGGCACCCGTGCCCAGCACAAGCCCGTGTTTGATGTAATTTACTACCCAAGCAGAGCCGGAGGGCGCACCGAAAGCCTGCGGGTGGCACACCAGCTTGCTTATGTGCTCCGCACGATACAAACGCCAAACGGTGACAAAGTGCATTGCTTGACCTTTGACACAACGATTGAGGACGATGCCCTGCATTGCTTGGTTGGCTATCCGCATTTTGTGTATGTGCCGGAGCCTGCGGATCCTATGGAAAATCTAAAAATCGAATAAGGAGGCCACACTATGGCAGACAAAAAAGCCACAGAGGCCACGGCAGCGGTGCCTCGCTTTGCAAAGGCGCAGCTTATGGCCTCTAACAAATACGCCAGCAGAAAAGACTTGATCGGCGCTTTGCTGGACGATAACACGGAATACACCACCGCACAGGTGGATGAGCTGATCGAAAAATACTTGAAAGGAAAGGTGATCTAATATGGCACTTGGTGGCGGCTCCTGGCTTACTCAAAACAAAGTATTGCCGGGATCTTATATTAACTTTGCAAGCCTTGCAAAAGCAAGTGCAACCCTGTCCGACAGAGGCATTGCGGCAGCGCCGTTTGTTCTTTCCTGGGGCCCGGAGGGTACCGTAATTGAGGTTACGGCCGCCGATTTCCAGAAAAACAGTAAAAACATTTTCGGCTATGGCTACGATGCACCGGAAATGCTTGCTTTGCGTGAGATTTTCTGCAATGCAACCAAAGTGTACTGTTACCGCCTCGGTACCAGCACACAGGCAGAGTGCACTTTCGCCAAGGCAAAATACGGTGGCACAAGAGGAAACAAGCTCACCATTAAAATTACGGCTGATGTTGACAACGCCAACTATTTTATTGTGAGCACGCTCCTTGACGGCGTTGCCGTGGATGAGCAGCGTGTTAAGACATCTGCGGAACTCGTTGCAAACGATTTTGTAACATTCAAGACCACAGGCGTTACCCTGTCGGCAACCTCCGGCACGCCTCTTACGGGCGGTGCGGACTGTGCAAGCATTACGGGTACACATTACCAGGCGTTTTTGGATGCTATCGAAAGTTATTCGTTCAACACCCTTTGCTGCCCGGTAAACCCTACCGACACAAGCACAAAAAGTACGGTTGCACTCTTTGCGAATTATACAAAGCGTATGCGTGAGGAGGTAGGTGCGAAATTCCAGCTTTGCGCTATTAAGCCCGAAACGGACAGCGAGGGCGTTATTGGCGTGTGGAACACCGCAACCTTTAACGGCACGGCAACGGATGCACTTGTGTATTGGGTAGCTGGTGCACAGGCGGCTGTGGCTGTCAATAAATCGCTTACAAACAGCAAATACAATGGTGAGCTTACCGTTGATACAAACTACACACAGGCAGCCCTTGAGGCGGCTATTAAAGCGGGTAAGTTTATGCTCCACAGCGTAAACGGTACGGTGCGTGTGCTTGAGGATATTAACACTCTTGTAACGCTTACAGCGGAAAAGGGCGAGATTTTCCAGAGCAACCAGACCGTGAGAGTATGCGACCAGATCGCAAATGATGTGGCGGTACTGTTCAATACCCGTTATGTCGGCATTGTTCCGAATGATGCCTCCGGCCGTGCAACCCTGTGGAATGATATTGTAAAACTCATTCAGCAGCTTGAAACGCTCCGGGCGGTTGAGGACTTTGATCCCGACACTGTAAGTGTGGATATTGGGGACCGTAAGGGCTCCGTATTGCTTACCATTGACGGGCTCAACATTGTAAACGCTATGAGCCAGCTCTATATGAGCGTTATTATTCAGTAAGGAGGTAGGCGTAAATGAGTAACAAGGTAATGAACACAAACGATGCACCGGTTGCCAAGTTTGCGGAGGTTTTCGTAACCCGCAACGGCAAGCGTAATGCAATGCTTATGTGTAAGGACTTTGAGGGCAAAGCCAATATTTCCACGCAGGATGTGCCCCGTATGGGCAGCGTGATTATGGGCAAAAAGCCCACCACCGTTGAACTTTCGTTCACTATGACAATTTATAAGTGCACCGAGATTTTTGACGATGTGGTTGACGAATTTATCAAAACGGGCGTTATGCCTCTGCTCACAATTCAGACCTCAAACGAGGATCCCGCCACCTCCGTTGGCCGCAGCACCAAGGTTTACAATGACTGCGTGCTTGACGGGGATGTGCTGCTTTCAATGGCAGGCTCCGAGGATGATTTTATCGAGCAGGAAATTAACGGCTTTGCCGGTGGTTACACACGCCCGGAAAAATTCAAAGATCCCACATATATGTAAACAGATAATTTAAGGAGGTATTTGCTTTATGGCAAAATCATTAAGCGCATTTTTGGCGCAGAACGCAAAAAAGGTTGATAACCGCAAGATCGCTCTTTCCCCTCGCTTTGTTGACGAAAACGGCAAAGCAATGGAATGGGAGATCACCTGCATCACTGCCGCAGAAAATCAAAAGCTCCGCAAGGACAGCCTGCGTAATATTCCGATCCCCGGAAAGCGTGGGCAGTACACGCAGGAAATGGACACGGCGCAGTACCAGGCAAAGCTGGCTGCCCGTTGTACCGTTTTCCCCGACTTTAACGATGCGGAGCTCCAGGAAAGCTACGGCGTAATGGGTGCGGAACAGCTTGCCGGTGCAATGCTTACCCCTGCCGAATTTGACGATCTTATTATCGCCATTACGGAGCTTTGCGGCTTTACCGCCGAGGGTGAGCTTGTAGCCGAGGCAAAAAACTAATACTGGAGGGCGATGAGGAGGCAAATTATACCTACTACGCCCTCCATAAATTCCATTGGAAACCCTCGGAGTTTTTGGACCTTGATCCATACGAGCGTGCTTTTGTCATAGCCGCCATTGATGTACGGGTTGAGAATGAAAAGAAAGAGGCAGACCAAGCGAAACGAAAAGCAAAAAGACGGAAATAGAGGCGGCGCCCTAACCGGTGCCGCCTTTGCTTTCCAAGAGAGGAGGTGCGCCAAATATGGGCAGAGTGCAGTCATCCCTCGTGCTTAACGATCAAATGTCAAAGGTGCTGGGCCGTATCAATAAAGCGATGGGCTCGGTGCTTGATAGTTTTGAGGCAGTACAGCGTGCATCCGGCAGGAGCTTTAACACAGCGAACATTGCCGCAGCACGCCGTGAAATTGGGGCAGCAGATGCCGCCCTAAACGAAATGGAGCAGAGTTACCGAGATTGCAACAACCAACAGCAACAGCTTAACAAGCACATAGGCCAGGGCACAACTGCGGCCGGCGGCTTACTCGGTAAGATTAAGAGCATCGCCTCGGCTTATCTGGGTATGAAAGCCGTTAAGGGCTTGGTTGGCTTATCGGATACGATAACGCAGACCGATGCCCGTCTATCTATGATGAATGACGGACTACAAACCACCGCAGAGCTTAACGATATGATTTATGCCTCCGCACAAAGATCAAGAGGCTCATATCTGGCAACCGCCGATGCCGTTGCAAAGCTGGGGCTTATGGCCGGCGATGCTTTCAGCAGCAACAAGGAAACCATTGCCTTTATGGAGCAGGTAAATAAGCAATTCAAAATTGCAGGTACCTCTACACAGGGTATTGATGCCGCTATGTTGCAGCTCACGCAGGCAATGGGCTCCGGTGTGCTCCGTGGTGAGGAATACAACAGTATTCTGGAACAGGCGCCAAACATTATACAAGCCATTGCAAAGTATATGGATGTGCCAAAGGGCAAGCTCAAGGATATGGCCGCAGACGGACAGATCACCGCTGATATTGTAAAGGCGGCAATGTTCGCCTGTGCAGATGAAACCAACGCCAAATTTGAGAGTATGCCCAAGACCTGGAGCGATATATGGACCTCGATGAAAAACAGGGCTATTAAGGCCCTTGATCCGCTACTTGCAAAAGTCAACCAGCTTGCCAACAGCGAAAGAGTACAGCGGACCGTAAACGGTTTGATCCGTACCTTTTCGGTTATGTCGGTTGTGCTGGCGCAGGTGTTCGATGGCGTGTGTGCTGTGTATAACTTTGTGGCAGATAATTGGAGCTGGATCCGTCCTGTCATAATGGGCATTGTGGCCGCCCTGCTGCTATACAAGGCAGCGGTGTTTACCATAACGGCCATTGAAACCATTGCAGCCGTTGCAAAGGGCATTTTTGCCGCCGCAACTATGATGCAGACGGGTGCAACCTTTGCCGCCACGGCGGCGCAGTACGGGCTTAACACAGCAATATGGGCGTGCCCCATTACCTGGGTTATCGCTCTTATTATCGTGCTTATCGTGCTTATTGCTATATTCTTTGAGCAGGTTGTCGGTGCCGTTTATTGGCTCGGTGCTCTGTTCAAAAACATAGGCTTGTGGATCGCAAATGTTTCCATAGCGATATGGAATAGCATTAAAAACATAGGCTTGTGGTTTGCAAACTTGGGGCTTGCTATATGGCAGGTTATTAAAAACATAGGTATGTGGTTTGCAAACCTCGGTGCTGCTACCTGGGCAATTATCAAAAATACCGGGCTTTGGTTTGCAAACCTCGGTATGGGCATCTGGAATGTGCTCAAAGCCTGTGCAAGCAATGTGGGCGTTGCCTTTAACAATGCCTGGGTATTCATTCAACAGGGCTTTTGGGGTATGGTAAATGTCATTATGCAGGGGCTTAAAAGCCTTGCAAATATGGCAAACAAGGTGCTCGGCTGGATGGGCGTAAATATCGACACCTCCGGGCTCGATTTTGCAGCCAAAAAGATTGACGAGCTCAACAGCAAAAAAGAGAGCTATACCAGCATAGGCGATGCGTGGAATGAGGGCTTTAATACCTTTGCTTATGACAGCGTAAGCGATGCGTGGAACAGCCACTCCTACGGCAGCGTGGGCGATGCTTTCGGTACCTATGATGTGGACTTTGGCAAGGGCTGGAGCGAGGGTATGAATACCTTTGATACATTCCAGGACGGCTGGGGCTCAAGTGCCTACAACAAGGGTGCAGAGGTGGGCAGAAACATTAAAAGCTCCGTAACCGGCGTTTTTGATAATATGCTCGGCAACCTCGGACTTGGTGAGGACGGTACCGGCGGCTTAGATCCCTACGGCAGCGCTCTTGGCGATATTGCGAAAAACACAGGCGATACGGCAAAGAACACGGGCAAAAGCACCGAGGAGCTTTCCTACCTGCGGGATATTGCAGAGCGTGAGGCCATTAACCGCTTTACTACTGCCGAAATTAAGGTTGACCTTGGAGGCGTTACAAACAATGTGGCGGCCAACACAGACCTTGACGGCATAATCAGTTATTTAACGGACGGCGTTGCCGAGGCTTTGGTAACGGCAAGTGAGGGGGTGTATTGATGTGAGTTATAAATGTTATCTTTTCGGTGAGCTTATGCCGCAGACACCGGCAAAATTATCCGTAAAGATCAGCGGAAAGAATACCACAGTAACCCTGTTGAACGAGGGCGAAATTAACTTTTTGAAATATCCGGGGCTCACGGAGATCACCCTGCCGCTTGTTTTCCCTATGCTGACCGCAAGCAAGCGCCCCGATTATTATTTAACCCTGCTGGAGCGTGCCAAAACGCAAAGGACCACAACGCAGTTTATTATGACAAGGACAACGCCCGCCGGGCAGCTCTTGTTTGATACCAATATCAAGGTAAGCGTTGAGGACTACACCATAGAGGAAAGTGCCACAAACGGCCTTGATGTAAGCGTTGAGGTAAAGCTCAAGCAGTACCGTGATTACAGCACCAAAACGGTTGCCATTAAAACCACGGTTAAGCACAATGACAGCAAAGACACCACCGTTAAGAAAACGGCAACGGTGCAAATTACAAGACCGGCAACAAATGCCCCACAAACCAAAACCTACACCGTTAAAAAAGGTGATACGCTCTGGGGCATTGCCAAGAAATATTACGGAAACGGAGCGAAATACCCGACAATATACAATGCAAACAAGGGTAAGATCAAAAACCCTAACCTCATTTATGTTGGGCAGGTATTCACCATACCGTAATGACCTACGAGCTTTTTATTCAGCACGGCTCAACCCTTATGTTTCCCCCTATTGTTGACGGTGTAACGATAGAGTGGCAGCGTAAGGGGCAGCCGGGCAAATTAACCTTTGAATGTATCAAAACGGATGGGCTTGATTTTGCGGAGGGCGATGCCTGCCGCTTTTCGGTTGACGGCACGCCAATGTTTTACGGCTTTGTGTTTGAAAAGTCGAGATCCGGCAGCGACAATAAGAAAATCAAGGTAACGGTGTACGATCAGCTTTACTACCTCAACAATAAAGATTATTTTCAGTACGAAAATAAGACCGCAACCGAGGTGGTGCGTATGCTTGCAGAGGACTTTGGACTGAACGCCGGAGCCCTTGAGGACACCGGTTATAAGATTGCCAGCCGCACCGAGGACAACAAAAGCCTTTTTGATATTATCCAAAATGCCCTTGATGAAACACTCAAGGCTACAACACAGCTTTATGTGCTGTATGACAATGCCGGAAAGCTCACGCTTTCCAACATAGGAAATATGAAACTCGGCCTTGTGATAAACGAGGACACCGCAGGCGATTATGACTATAAATCAAGCATTGCAAACAACACATACAACAAAATACGGCTTTTCCGTGAGGGCTCGGATCCCGTAACCGTAAAAAGCAGCAGTACCATAATGCAGTGGGGCGTGTTGCAGTACGCCGAAAAGGTGAACGATGACAGCACAAACCTTAACAATATGGCTGCCTCCCTGCTTAAACTCTACAATACCAAAACCCGCACATTAAGCGTAAAAAATGTGCTCGGTGATACAAGGGTAAGGGCAGGCACGCTGCTTGTGGTTATCCTTGGGCTGGGTGATATGAATGTATCAAACTTTATGCTTGTAGAAAGCGTAAAGCACAGTTTTAAGGACGGGCAGCACCTTATGGAACTAAAATTGCGAGGTGGTACTTTTGTCACTTGATGCACAAAAACTTGTAATGCTGATTAAGCAGGCCGCTGTGGAGGCGGTAAATGCAAAGGATCCTATGTCCTTGAAAATCGGTGAGGTTGTTTCCGTATCACCCCTCAAAATCAGCATAAACCAAAAAATCACTATCCCGGCATCGCAGCTGCTCCTTACAAATGCCGTGCGTGATTATACGGTGTATGAAACCGTGGATCACACCACCGGCACCGCTTTGGGCAGCGTAAACCTAACGCATAAGCACGCATACTCCGGCACAACCTCCGGAAACGAAAGTTACTCCGGCAACACGGAAAACGCCGGAGGGGTGAACATCGGACACAGCCACAGCTACAAGGGGCGCAAAAAGTTTACCGTGCACCTGGGGCTTAAACCCGGTGAAAAGGTGTTGATGCTCCGGTGCGATGGCGGGCAAAAGTTTATAGTGTTAGACAGATTGGAGGCACCAAATGGCTGATAATTCATACTTACCGCAAACCGGTGATGATCTTGATCTCATTGAGTTTGCAATGGAACAGCAACCCAGCCATACCTACAAGCTGGATATAAGCCGGGGGCGGGTTAAAGGCATTACCGAGGATGCCGATGCGCTGCTGCAAGCGGTGTATTTAATTCTTTCGGTAGAGCGTTACCAATACCCCATTTACTCCTACAACTACGGTGTGGAACTGGTTGACCTTATAGGCCAGCCAAAAGATTTTGTAATGTCCGAGGTAAAACGCCGTATTACCGAGGCATTAACCCAGGATGACCGCATAAACAGTGTGGACGGCTGGGAATTTGAAAGCACCAAAAAGGCGCTTATTGTAACCTTTACGGTGCACTCAATTTACGGCGATATAGAAACCAAAAAGGAGGTGGATGTATGAGCCTTTTTGAGGATCAAACCTACGAAAATTTACTTGCAAATGCAATGGCAAGGGTAAGCTCAACCTTTGACAAAAGGGAGGGCTCTATGGTGTATAACGGTGTGGCTCCGTCTATGGCAGAGCTTGCACAGCTTTATATCGGCCTTGACTTTGTTTTTACGGCAACCTACATTGCCACCGCCCCCCGTGATTACCTTATAGAACGGGCAAAAGATCGTGGACTTTCACCCAAAGCGGCAAGCGCTGCGGTGTTCCGTGCGGAGTTTAATATTGAGGTGCCTGTCGGCTCCCGTTTTTCCTGCGAGGAATTAAACTTTATTGTAACGGAACGAATGACCGGCGAGGACACGGAAACAGGCCTCAGCCACAAAGTAACCTGTGAAACGGCAGGCTCGGCGGCAAACGATTGCGCCGGGGATCTTATCCCTATTGAGTACATTGCCGGACTTACCACCGCAAAGCTGGTTGAGCTGCTTATCCCCGGCGATGACGAGGAGGACACGGAGGTATTTAGACAGCGGATCCTTGATGCCGTACAGAGCCAGGCCTTTGGCGGCAACCAGGCCGACTACAAGGCAAAGGTGCTGGGCATTGACGGTGTGGCGGCTGTAAAGGTGCATCCCGTCTGGAACGCAGACACACCACCCTCCGGGCTTATCCCGTCCGCAGCGGTTAAAACTTGGTACGAGGGTATCATCAACACCATAACAGACAAAGATGCCAAGGCGTGGCTTACAAGCGTTTATAAGGCAGCCCTCAACAAAAAGCTGACGGTTGGCGGTACGGTTAAGCTCGTTATTATGGCGGCAAACAATGCTGCCCCCTCCGATGAGCTTATAGATATTGTTCAAACCGCTATTGATCCGACACAGAACGCTGGCGAGGGCTTGGGGCTTGCGCCTATTGGGCATATCGTAAAGGTTGAGGGTATCATTCCCACCACCATTGCAGTAAGCACACACTTGACCTTTGCAACAGGCTACACCTGGAACGATGCCAAAGCGGCGGTAAACGCCACGGTGCGTAAGTATTTTGATGAAATGGCCGAGGCTTGGGAAAAGGGCGGCACCTTGATCGTGCGTATATCCCAGATTGAAAGCCGTATTTTGTCGGAGTGCTCTGCTTACATTGCCGATATAGGCAGCACCAAACTCAACAATGACACCAAAAATATAACGCTGGGCGAGGATAACATACCCGTGCTTGCATCCGGGGGTGTGGTAAATGCTTGATAGAAAGCTGATTGATTACCTCCCACCGGTGCTGCAAAGCGTTATGGAATTTGCCGCCATTACGGGTGCACAGCAGCCGGAAATTGAGGCGGCGTGGGATGCCTTAAACCTCGTTATGGATAACCAATTCATAGACACGGCCACGGAGGCAGGCGTTACGGTTTGGGAAAAAGAGCTCAATATTGTACCGCTTGCCACAGACACGCTGGAGGACAGAAAACAGCGGCTAAAAACCGCCTGGACCTATGGCGTTGTTTACACTTATAACTGGCTTGTGAATTGGCTCAAAACCTCCTGCGGTGAAAGCAACCCCCTGCCCACCATAAATGACTATACCCTCCGGGTATCGCTGCCGGTATCGGTTGACTACCTGCACATATTGGACGATATGCGCCGGTATGTTGCCGCAAATGTGCTTATTGATCCTTTGATACTGTTATCAAAAATCAAAATACCGCACTACACCGGCTCGGCTTTTCGCCACTCGATTAAGCAAACGCTTACCACGGAGGAGTGGGATATGGAAAACATAAACCTGCTTGCGGACGAAAACAGCAAGGTGCTTATGGAGGAGGCAGAAAACAAAGTATTTTATGAGGAGGTAAACACAAATGGTACCTAAACTTACCGCATCCGGCAAAAACCTTTTGTTAAGGGCTTTGGCGGGTGAAACCATTACTTTTACAAAAATTCAGCTCGGCAACGGTACCGCACAGGATCCTGCCGAGGCAACAGGGCTTGCCAACCCAATTATTACTGTTGAACTTTCAAAAATTGTGGTGGGCACGGAATATGTAACGCTTACAGCGCAGTTTTCCAACAGCGCCATTACAAGTGGTTTTCACATCACGGAGGCGGGCTTTTTTGCTACGGATCCCGATGACAGCACAAAAGAGATTTTGTACGCCCTCGGCAACGAGGACGAAAGCTCCGCAGACTATGTACCCGACAAGGGCAACCGCATCCTTGAGATGCAGTTTGATGCCCTTATCTTTATTGGCGATGCCGAGAATGTATCGGCGGCGATCAGCAGCTCGCTTGTATATGCCTCCAAAGAGGACTTTGACAAGCACACCGGCGACAAGAACAACCCGCACAGCGTTACAAAGCAGCAGGTAGGGCTGGGCAATGTACCAAACCTTGCACCGAGCGACCAGGTACCGACCTTTACAGAGGCAACCACCCTTGTAAATATCGTAAGCGGTGAAAAGGCAAGCACGCTGTTTGGTAAAATCAAGCTGGCGATCAGTAAACTCATAGACCACTTAAACAACCGCAGCAACCCCCACAACACCACGGCGGCGCAGGTAGGTGCAGCGGCAAAAAGCCACACGCATAATGCCCAGGATATTAACGCCGGTACGCTTTCCGCATTAAGAGGCGGCACGGGGTTAAGCAGCCCCACAAACGGCGCAGTTATCCTTGGGCAAGGTAGCAACCCTCTCCGTGCTTTTTCGTGGAGTGGTGCACTTTATTCAAGCGGTACAAACAACCCCCGCAGCGGCACCCTGCCGGTTGCTTACGGCGGTACGGGCTGCACAAGTCTTACGGCACTTGCCACCGCACTTGCCACTGCGGATGGTGGCCTCGGTAAAATCGTTACTGGCTCATACACCGGTAACGGGGGATATGGCCCACACAAAAAAATGAGTTTGTCCTTTTCTGCTCCACCTAAATTGCTTGTGGTTATGCCATCCGGCAATGCTACGAACGGACAATACGGCGGTTTTATAGCGGTTAAAGGCATACGCAGCAGCCGTGCGGGCGGTATTATGGACGATGTTAGGGGTTCTTGGGGGCAACTGTATTATACCTGGGATGGTAATGCAGTTACCTGGTACAGCGATGCAAGCGAATACACACAGCAAAACAACAGCGGTATGACCTATTACTATTTTGCAATTCTATAAAAAGGAGGGCCTTATAAATGATTACAATGCTTAAACAGGGCAAGGACTACATCACCGACAAGCACGGCATTTATACAGAGTATGTGTGCACAAGTGCAGCCGATGTTGCAAACCTGCCGACCGGCGCAAATTCCGAGGCCGAGGACAGACCACGCCCCGGCAGTACGGCTGTTGTGCCAAGTACGGACGGCGGCGCCGCCGTCCGTGTATGTGCTTTCAAATGAACGTACTTGGGTGCTGTTGATTGAGGGGTGATCGTATGAATGTTGCAGCAAAAATTGCACGCCCTCTTGACAACAACCCGATCACCCTCCTTATGCTGCGTAGCGGCAAGGATGTGGTGGTTACACCGCCCGATGGCTTTCAACTGCTGACGGACGAACACAACAGGATCCTCCGTGACGAACAGAGGAACTATTTAACAGACCGTAAGGAGGTAAATACAAATGGCTAATACAATTCCGGTAACACAAAAGCCGGTACCGAGCAGCGTAAGCAAAGATGCCTATGTGCTCGGCATCCAGGACAACGGCAGCGGGCAGCAGGCCCTTTACCGTTTGCCTATCAATGATGTGCGTGGTAACGGCGCAAATGACCTTTTTATTATTCCGAGCCTTATTACACAGCTTGGGGTTACAAACGCCCTCAAGGCGTTTGTGGAGGCAAATGCAGACTATGACAGCCTCACGAATATTTGCAACCGCTTTTTTACGGTGGCGGCAAAATCGGTAAGCGGCACATACACATCGCAGTTTTACAAATATGCAAGCAGCAACTCGCCTATTGGCGAAAAACAGGACGCAAATGCGGATCTTACCTGCACCCCGTCCACAAAGACGGTGGCGGGCACGGACGATTACAAAACGCTCCCGCTGTTTGCGTGCTTTGATGTCAATTATACCATTGACAGCACAACCCTTGAGCCTGTTATCCTTGCCATCAAGGGTATTTACGGCGGCTTTTCCTCCGCACCTGCAAACTCCCTTGTGGGCGTTATGCAGATGACCGGCTGGGTACGCCGTACCTCGACCGACACCACCAAAAAGGTTGAATACAGAGCCACCGAGGCAACAGGCTTTAAGCCCTTGCCGGAGGCTGTGCGTGCGGCTGATAACACCGTGCGTGGCTTTGTGGTACACGCCAAGTATGCGGCTGGCTATAACTCGGCTGGGCTGCTTTCCAGCGTTTCCGGCGTACAGCCCGCAACATACCGCAGCGGCTCCACCGGCTCAACCTCGATCAGCTTTAACGGGCAGATCGCCAAGTGGCGTGAATGGGGCAACCAATACTGCGGCTCCAGCCTTTGCGATGTTGCTTTTATCCAGCTTATGCTTGAGATTAAATACGCAACACTCGGCTCGGCGCAGGTAATGGCGGGCTGCCGCAGTTACTCAACCACATACACAGCAGCGGCCGCTGAAACGGGCGTTACCCGTGTGCTGCTTACCGCCGCACAGGGCGCTTATTTTGTGGTAGGCAGCTGCGTATCGCTCGGCAGCACAAATGACCGTGCAAAAGCAACCACATACGATGTGTGCGATATTACAAAGATTTTGAGCATTGAGGATGTAACGGTGGACGGCACGGCATACAAGGCTGTAAACCTCGACACCGAAACACCCTTTAACACCACAACCTCCACCTACATTGTGGCGCACCCGTGGCAGACCGGCAGCACAGACGATGTGCTCGGCAATGACGGCAGCCCGACAAACAACACCTCCGGCCAAGAGCCCTGCAAGATCCAGGGCATTGAGGTTATGGTAGGTGCATACGAGGTGCCCGGTGATACCACCCTTTACGAGGATGCCGAAAAATACACCGTGTACCTTAACCGCAAGGCGGCTGACATTAAGACAAGCAGCAGCGGTACAAACCCCGTAACGGTTGGTACTATTCCAAAGGAAACGGATGCGGCTTGGAAATACATCGCAGAACTTAACTGGGATGCAAATAACCAGGAGGCATATATGCTTGCACAGACCTTTGCAGGCTCCTCCACTACCGGCTACCGTGCAGGCGTTTACCGTGACGGTGCAGCAACTACCGGCTGGCGTGAATGGCAGGCTTTTGGTCATCGGGGCGATGGGGGCGACAGTGGTTTTGCCTGTGCTGGTCTGGGCAGTGGCCTCGGCGCTGCCAGCTGGTCCTTTGCGGCCCGCGCGTGTGGCTCCGGTGGCAACCGGGGTGAATTTACGCCGGCGTAGGCCGGCGTATAAGAGGGACGGTAGCCCCTCATTAAGGGGTGTACTGTGGACCCTCGTGCCGTTTGTCCTATCCTGGCAGGCTTTTGGTAATCTGGACAATAGGGGCAACAGTGGTTTTGCCTGTGCTAATCTGAACAATGGCCTCGGCACTGCCAACTGGAACATTGCGGCCCGCGCTTATGGTATCATAAAATTTATTTATTACGCAGTACATCTGGTGTTAAAGCACCCAGGCGGCAACGCCTGCCTCGGCTAACTGCCGAAAATTGAGATTAAACCGGCACCGTGAAAACGGCTCGGCGGTATATGGCCGCCGTTAGTAGATAAACCGAAAGCCCTTGAGCTCAACCATACGATTTTAAGGAGGGATGAAATTATAAAAACCTATTGCAAAAATGTTGATATAACAGATCCCTCTGTTATAGAGCCGTGGGTAACGCTGTGCGTAACCGATCCAAGCAAAAGAAACCGACCGGGTTTTAAGCGGTTGATGGCTCGGCACGGCGGCGCCCACGGCATTGCGGTTGAGATCACGGAGCGCATAAAAGCCCGTGATCTTGCCTTACCGCCTATACATTATCGTGACCGGGTGGATAAAAGCAGCGGAAAGCTCCGCAGGCTTGGCATTGAAAGCGCGATGCAGCAATGTATGAATTATGTTGCCGTGTATGCTCTTATGCCTATGTTAAAAGCAAAGGTTGGCCCGTTCCAATGTGCAAGCATACCGGAGCGAGGCCAAGTTTACGGTAAAAAGGTGCTTGAGAAATGGATCCGTAAAGATCCCAAAGGCACCAAATATTATGACAAAATGGATGTGCGGCATTGCTTTGAAAGCATAGGACACCGCACCATCCGCAAGCTGCTTGGGCGTGATATTCGCAAAAACCCCACGCTTATATGGTTTGTGCTTGCCCTTATCGGTACATACGAGGAGGGGCTTTCCATAGGCAGCTTTTTGAGCCAATGGCTTTGCAATTATGTTATAAGCTATGCGTACCACTTTGCAACCGAAAGGCTGTATAAGACACGCAGAGGCAAGCGGCAAAACCTTGTTACCCACATACTTGTGTTTATGGATGACATTATTATTTTTGCCGCCTCAAAGCACAATGCGAAAGCCGCAGGCAAAGCCCTTGAGGAGTATATGCTTACGCAGTTAGGTTTGCATATCAAGCCAAACCACAATATAAAGCAGACGGCGAAAGAGCCGCCGGATATGATGGGGTATGTGGTAAGTAAAGAGTGCACCACGATAAGAGCCCGCACCTTTGTACGGGCACGCCGTGCCCTTTTAAGAGCGTGGCGGCGTATGGTGGCAGGCCTACCCATATACTTGCAAAATGCCCGGCGGCTCGTTTCATACCGTGGTTATTTCAAGCACACAAACTCAAGGAATATTGCAAGGGCGTTACACCTTAAAGAGGTGCACCGTGCTGCAAGAAAAGTAATAAGTAAATTTGCGAAAGGAGCAAACGAAAATGGTAACAAAAGCGTATTACACAGAACGCCCGGACAGTATCAAGTATATGAGCCTGCCCTCGGCTGACACCGCAGACCTTTGGATGCGTAAAAACATTGCAGAGGTAACAGATCCGGAAACCGGTGCAAAAAGCTATGAGGCTGATGAGGCTTATATGCGTACCACCGCAACCGAGGCTGAAATTACCGCCGATTTTGATGCGTGGTATGAAACCGCCTCCGCTTGGCAGCCGCCCGTGCCCGAAAAGAAACCAGACACGCAGGAGGGGCGCATTACGGCGCTTGAGGTGGCGGTAGAAAAGCTCAAGCAAGGTACGGGGACACCCGCCGATGTTTCAAAAATCGAAAGGGCAGTTGCTGACTTAAAGGCAGAAAACAAAACACTTGCCGAGGAATTGCGTGCGGCAAAAATAGTATTGGGGGTAGAGTAAATGACACTTATTGAATTGGCAAGAAAACTGCGCCCCATTATCGAAAAAAGCGCACAGAACCTTGACGATGCAACCGCCCTGGAGGCGGTTACTTTGTTTCCGGCTTGGGCGGCCGGCGTTGCCTATACTGCCGGTACTAAGGTTAAGCACGGTGGTGTGCTTTATTCCGTGTTGCAGGATCATACCTCACAAGCAAGTTGGGAGCCTGGTGCGGCACCCAGCCTTTTTGCAAAGGTATTGATCCCGGATCCCGATGTTATTCCCGAATGGGAGCAGCCGGACAGCACCAACGCCTACAAAAAGGGCGATAAAGTACGCTTTGAGGGTAAAGTGTATAAAAGCCTTATTGATAATAATGTCTGGAGTCCATCCGCTTATCCCGCAGGTTGGCAGCAGATAAAGGAGGGATAAAATGGGCAGCGTAACCGTTTCAGCAGATACCATTATAACCATTGCCGCCGTTATCGGTGCTTTGGGCGTTATTTTCGGCGTTGTATTCGCCGTGTACCGCTGGTACTTAAAACAGGAAAAACAGGACAAAGACATCGCGCACATTAAAGAAGAGGACACCCTTATTGTGTTTGCTTTGTCTGCGTGCTTGGACGGCTTGCAGCAACTCGGTGCCAACCACACCGTGCCGATTGCAAAGGACAAGCTCGACAAGTACATCAACCAACGGGCGCATAAATAATTGCAAAACAGCCGGGAGGGGCAACCCTCACCGGCTGAAATTTTTAAGGAGGTTACTATTATGGTACTCAAGCAATGTATTTTAACCGCAAATGACTGCTACAAAAAGGGCACGAAAATGACCGGGGGCAAGCCCACCGGCATTGTGGTACACTCCACCGGTGCCAACAACAAAAACCTTAAAAGGTATGTGCAGCCCTTAAAGAGCGATCCCAATTACGATGCTGTTATTGCCGACCTCGGCAAAAATCAGTATTGCAATGACTGGAACCACTCGGCAAAGGAAATGGGGCGCAGCGTATGCGTGCACGCCTTTATTGGTGTAAACGCCGCAGGCAAAGTGGAAACCTATCAAACCCTCCCCTTTGACATCTGCTGCTGGGGTGTTGGCTCCGGTAAAAACGGCAGTTACAACTACAACCCCACCGCCCGTGTGCAGTTTGAAATGTGTGAGGATGGGCTTTCCGATCCCGATTATTTCAACGCCGTTATGAAAGAGGCGCAGGAGTTTTGTGCTTATCTCTGCAAAAAGTACGGTTTTGGCGTTGATAAAATCAGCAGCCATTACGAAAGTTACCTTGCAGGGTACGGCGGCGGGCACGGCGATCCTCACAACTGGCTCAAGCCCTTTGGCAAAACAATGGACTGGTTTAGAGCCGAGGTGCAAAAGCTGCTTAATGCCCAGCCCGCCACGCCAACGCGGCCGGACACCGGAAAGGTGCTTTACCGTGTGCAAACGGGGGCCTTTTCTGTAAAGGCCAACGCTGATAAACTCGCCGCAGAACTTAAAGGCAAAGGCTTTGACACCTACATTGTGCAGGTGGATGGGCTCTATAAGGTGCAGGTTGGTGCGTACAGCGTGCGTGCCAACGCAGATGCTATGGCGGCCAAGCTGACCGCAGCCGGGTATAAGAACTTTATCACCACGAAAAGCGGAACAGCGGCGGCACCGTCTGCTCCGGCTAAAAAGAGCAACACCGAGGTTGCCCGTGAGGTTATCCAGGGCAAATGGGGTAACGGTGCAACACGCAAACAGAAACTTACGGCGGCCGGCTATGATTATTCAGCCGTACAAGCCGAGGTAAACAGACTACTTAAATAATAGGAGGATCTCATTATGGAATTTATCAAACTTTTTATATCCGAATACGGCACCACAATTTTGTATGCCGTTCTTACCGCCCTTGCCGGCTATACCGGTATTGTAGCAAAAAGGCTTTACACCAAGTATGTAAATGACAAGACCAAGCAGGCGGTTGCCAAAACCGTTGTGCAGGCCGTTGAGCAGATTTATAAGGACCTGCACGGCGAGGAAAAGCTCAACAAAGCACTTGAGGCCGCCTCGGAAATGCTTGCAGAAAAGGGCATCACTATTACAGACCTTGAGATGCGTATGCTGATCGAGGCAGCTCTTGCGGAGTTTAACCGTGCTTTTGAAAAAGAGGGCACGGACGGTATCGAGGACACCGCAGACGATGCGTGGGGGGGGGAGTAAATAACCCCATCGGTTTTATCTAACAATACGGCAAAGTAAAATGTTTTTCGTGTAGAATTGTTAGAAACATTCTAACATTTTATTTTGAGAATGTTTTACAGATTGTTTTGCGATAAACCCGCACGGTTACACGGTTTTTGCCCTTTTCTAACATTCTAACATTTTTTCTGTATAGAGTGCAAAACAGGGAGTTTAGAGAGAAAAACCACCGCCTACCCGCCTAATTGCGTACATATACGCATACGCGCGTGAGAAAGTTAGAAAGCACCCAGGGAGCTGTAAAGCCCTCTGGGTGCTTTTTTATTTTTGGGTTGATTGAGCGCCGTTCTGTAATTGAGCAATGCGCTCCTTTACCTTTTCGATTAAAGCCTCGTACTCGTCCATAAACATAAAAGTGGGCTCGACCTTTTCAAGCTCTATAAGCATTTTTATGTAACGGTTTAGCTTGCCCTTATTTGTTTTCAAGGCATCGGCTTTGTATATTTCCTCTGTTTCATAATCGTGCAGCACACGCACCTTTAAGGAGGTTGCGGCATTTATAACAGCGGTGCAGGCATTGTGGCAGTTAAGTTTTTGGATGCCACGCACGCCCACCTGTTCCGCTTGCAGCAAGGTGTGCGCCTTTTGCATTGCCAGATCGTACCTTGAGCAAAATGTTTCAAGGTTAAGGGTTGTACTTGCCAGGCGGTAACTGTCGGCCATAATTTCCGCATCACGCTGCGCCTGCATCAGCGTGTAGTATTTCCGCATTTCCATTGCCACATCGTCCGGCACCTCACTGGGCGTGTATTCCGTCTGCACAGAAACAAGCTCACCCTCTGCCGTTGTGGTGTGCGTTTCCGGCAGCTGCTTTTTAAGCCTCCGGGGCTTTTTCAGCAACAGCACCGCACCGACAAGACAAAGGCAGGCCAGGGCTATAAAATACGGCCGCATCCCCGGCTCGACCTGGGCGGCAGCTGATATAAAGCCAACCGTGCATATACACAAAATAACACCGAAAAACTTTTTAACAAACCGCATAACAGCCTCCCTCCCGGCCGTGCTTTACACGGTCCGCATTTTGGGAGATCGTTATAGGCGATCTGCTTATTTCCTGCTTACTTTTGGGGAATTTCCACAAATAATATGGAACGCCCCCCCCCGATTGTGCAGGTTGACGAACACGGGAGGGTTATTTTTCTTGCAAACCAACTTTGCATAAAAACAAACCTCCAAAATATTAAATTTTCACATTTATATTATAGCACTTTTTCGCACTTTTTTCAAGTAAACCGACATAATTTTTCAAAAGGGCCTTGACATAGTTATATAACTATGGTATAATAGCAGTATCAAAAGCAAAGGGGTTTTACTTATGACGGAAAAAAAGATCACACCGCAAGAGAGGTATGCAGCCAAATATAAAAAGCAGTATTCGCTCCCTTGCTTTACTACTACCGAGCAGGACATTATAGACAAGCTGGAAAGCGTACCAAATAAAGCCGGTTATATTAAAAGCCTTATCCGTGCTGACATAGCCGCAAGCAAAAAGACAAAATAAATACCGGAGGCGGCGCAAATGAGGCATTACAAAACACTTACCTGGAACGATAGATTACAAATAGAGGCTTGGCTGCGGGTTGATACGCCCATCAAGGTTATTGCTGAACAGCTGGGCGTGCATATCAGCACCGTGTACCGTGAGATCAAGCGTGGGCAGTATGAGCATCTCAATTCCGACTGGACCACGGAAACACGATACAGCCCCGAAATATCCGAGCAGAAAAAGCAGGACAATTTAAGGGCAAAAGGCGGGGATCTTAAAATTGGCAATGATGTTGAGTATGCCAATTATCTTGAGTACAAGGTATGTGTTGAAAAGTATGCACCCGGCGCCATTCTCGGTGAGATAAAACGCAAAGGCTTACAATTTCAAACCTCGATTTCAAAAACAACCTTTTACCGGTACATTGAAAGCGGTGTTTTCCTTACCCTCACCAATAAAAACCTGCCGATCAAAAAAAACAAGACCGATCATAAATATGATCAGGTGCAGCGTGCAAAACGCCCGCCAAGAGGTGAAAGCATAGAAAAACGCCCGGAGGAAATTGCAACACGCCTAACCTTTGGGCATTGGGAAATGGACTGTGTGGAGGGCAAAAAGGGTACCCGGAAAACGCTGCTTGTGCTTACGGAACGCAAAACCCGTAATGAGATCATACGCCTTATGAATGACAAAACCGCCGCCAGCGTAATAAAAGCCCTTAACGCCCTTGAAAAGCAACTCGGCTCGGAACTGTTTGCCCAGGTGTTCCAGACCATAACCGTTGATAACGGATCGGAGTTTTCCGACTATGAGGGCATAGAGCAAAGCTCAATACATAAAGACCGTAAACGCACCAAGGTTTATTTTTGCCACCCGTACAGTGCTTATGAGCGTGGATCAAACGAAAACCAAAACAGAATGGTACGCCGCCATTACCCCAAAGGCTATGACTTTACCAACACAACACCCGCCGAAATACGCAAACTTGAAAAGTGGATCAACGATTACCCAAGAGAAATGTTTAACTATTATTCGTCTGCTGAATTATACGAGGCCTGCATCAACAGCCTTATGAGCGCATAAAACTGCACAAGCAAAAATCATTTCCTTTGTGCAGTTTTAACGAAAGTTGCAGTTTTTCGTATTTTTTCGCACAAACCCCTTGACTTTATCGTTCTTCTTGGTTGTTCCGCCGCCCCAGTCAATAACGGCGTTCTTTGAGGGATCCCAGTTGGAGTCGGCGGTTGTGGGCGTTGTGGCGGGTTCGGTGGGCTTGGTTACGGGCTCAGAGGGTTTTGTAGCCGGCCGGGTGGGCTCGGTTACAGGCTCCGTGGGCTTCGTGGTATTTTCTGTTGTCGGCTTCGTGGTTTCTTCGGTTGTCGGCTCGGATACGGACGAAGTCTCTTTTGCCGTAGTCTCGGCATCGGGAACCTTGAGCCCTGCCGCTATACGCAAAATGTATACGGCGTCGCACGAATCAATTTTACCGTCACCGTTTAAATCGGCTCTTTTGATTTCGTCATTTGAGAGGCTCAAAAGTCCGGCATCACATTTCATAACAAGTATGGCATCTGCCGAATCAACTTTACCGTCACCGTTTACGTCCCCGCGGTTTTTACCGTCGCCGACAGCAAAAGCCATTACCGCCGCAACCGACAGAGCAATTACGGCCGCTGACAGAATACTGAATAGTTTTTTCATTTTAGTTCCTTTTATTATCGAGCACTCCAATCAATAACAGCCGCATGGCTCTCATCCGCAGGATCACCTGTTCCTATTTTTACGGTACCGCTTTCGCCTTTAGTGGGAGCATCATTCGGCTTTTGGGGCTCATCCTTGCCGTTCGGCTCGGTCTCGGCAGCCTGCTCGGAAGTCTTGGTTATAAGGTCTTCGTAGAACTCAACCGAACCGTCCTTGCCGGTGGTTACGGGAATAAGCTCTCCGTTTATGTTTGTTACGAATTTTTCGCCCGATTCATCGGTTGTGTATTCAATGGACGTTGTTTCGGAGGGGGCGGCTGTAGTGTCGTCTTTTTCCCAGCTTCTCTTTTTTCCGCAGGAAATAAACACCACCGAAATCATAAGTATCAAAAGTGCGACAGCAATAATTTTTTTATTCATATTTTTCTCCTTTACGGCTTATGCTGAAATTATTTTAGCACAATCGTCATTTCAATGCAACACACCGTAATAATCTTACAAATATATATGACGAAATCACTTTAATTCGGCTATCGTAACGCCCTCTTCACCCTCGCCGTATACACCCGTTCTGTACGATTTTATGTTCGGATGGTCTTTTAAGTGCTGCTGTATGGCTCTTCTGAGCGTGCCTGTTCCCTTACCGTGAATTATTGTAAGCTCATTAAGACCGGAGCGAAGCACTCCGTCAATAAACATATCAAGGTCGGCTATTGCCTCCTCAACCGATTCACCGCGCAAATCCACGCTTGACTTACCGCTCGGCAAGGACTTTTCCTTTACGGAACGGTAAAGGCTCTGCTTCTTCGGCTTTTTCTTCGGAGCCAAAAGGCGAAGCTCCGATGCCTTGACCTTCATCTTCATAACGCCTGCTTTTACCTCGGCGTTACCGTTTTTATCAAGCGATACGACCTCGGCCTCGGTGCCGAGCGTTTTAACAAATACATTATCACCCGTCTTTAACGGTCTCGGCAAAACGTAATCGTCGTCATCGCCGTCAAAGTCGTTTTTCTCGTATGTCATATCATCTATGGTGTTGAGATGCTGCTTTAACGCCGCCTTTGCCTTGCGTGCCATCTCTGAAGCGTTTTTCTCATTCGACTGCTCGCGCTTCAGGCGGTCAAGCTCCATCATAAGAGACGCTGCGGCACGCTTTGCGTTTTCAAGTATGCGTTTCGCCTCGTTTTGAGCCATAAGTATTTCTTTGTCGCCCTTTTGCTTTGCAAGTGACAGCTCGTTTTCCGCCTTTTTCTTTATCTCGTCTATCTCGTTTTGCATTTCGGCGGTCTTTTCTTTTTCCTTTTCCATTTCGAGGCGTGTTTTTTGGAGCGTATCAACAACATCCTCAAATCTGGTATTTTCCTCCGAGATAAGCTTTGCCGCCTCATCTATGACCTCTTTTGACAAGCCGAGCTTTTGAGATATCGCAAATGCGTTGGAACGACCGGGTATACCCGTTATCAGCTTATATGTAGGCTTCAAGGTATCAACAGAAAACTCGCAGGATGCGTTTTCGACCCTGTTCGTGCGAAGCGCATATTCCTTAAGTTCGGAATAATGGGTTGTCGCCGCTATTTTGGCACCCTTACGGCGGAGATCCTCAAGCACCGCAACAGCCAAAGCTGCGCCCTCTACGGGATCGGTTCCCGCTCCGAGCTCATCGATTAAAACGAGAGAGCTTTCATCAACGTTATTGCTTATATTTACGATCGTCGTCATATGTGCCGAAAAAGTGGAGAGCGACTGCTCAATACTCTGCTCTTCGCCTATATCGGCAAACACATTTTTAAATACGGCTATACTGCTGTTTTCGTTTGCCGGTATAAAAAGACCGCACTCCGCCATAAGAGTTAAAAGTCCTATTGTTTTTATAGAGACGGTTTTACCGCCGGTATTGGGGCCTGTTATGACAAGAGAATCATATTTGTCACCGAGCGACACGTCTATGGGCACGGCTTTTTTCGGGTCAAGTAACGGATGGCGGGCTTTTTTAAGCTCGATAACACCGCGCGAATTTATAATCGGCATTGTAGCCTTCATCTTATAGGCAAGCTGAGCCTTTGAGAAAATCAGGTTAAGCTCCGCCGCCGATTCGCAGCTTATTTTTATTGTGTCGGCAAAGCTCCCTGCCTCCTCTGACAGTTCCGAAAGAATTCTTTCTATTTCATCGCGTTCACGGCTTTCAAGCACCTTTATACGGTTATTTGCCTCTATTACAGCCGCCGGTTCAATAAATACCGTGGCACCGCTTCCGGATGTATCATGAACCATACCCGAGACCTCGCTTCGGTGCTCGGCCTTTACGGGAACGACAAATCGGCCGTTTCGCTGTGTGATTATAGCGTCCTGCAAGCTTGATTTGTATTTCGGAGAGCGTATCATACCGTCAAGCTTGTCGCGTATTTTGGACTCCTCGAGTCTTTTGTGCCTGCGTATATCTTTAAGTGCAGGTGAAGCATTGTCCGACATTTCGGTATCGGACAAAACAGCATTGTTTATTTTATCCTCAAGGTATTTATTTGTATAGAGCGAGTTAAATAGGTCGTCTATCGCGGTATCCATACCGGCGCTTTTTGAGCGCCACTCGGTTATACCGCGTATCACGCGCAAATCGCAGGAAATATCCAAAAGCTCACGCATGGACAGCGTGCCGCCGGACGACGCACGGCTCAGCTGATTGTTAACATTTATAAGGCCTCCGAACGAGGGCGCGCCGAATTTTGCTATGAGTATATGAGCAGCCTCCGTTTCGGAAAGGCGTTTTTGCACCTCAAAAAAATCGCCGCTCGGCTGCAGCGACAACGCCGCAAGCCTTGCCTCCTCGCAGGAGGTCATTTCCGAAAGAGTTAAGAGTATTTTCGGAAGCTCAAGTGAAATGTGGTATTTATTCATAATTAGTCCTTTACAGAATAATAAAAATCAAGTGTTTTAAACGGTCTGTCAGTCTTTGAGGCAAGGTATTTCTCGGTGATGTAGCTGAGGTCCTCGCTCGCTTCAGGCGACAGCTTAAAATTGTATAATATATCTATTTTGGCAAAAACTATATGGCGCATTGCGCTGACAACGCCTATCTCAAGAGGGAAAAGAGCGTTCTCGTCGGCACAGTTATCGCAGTAAAGCAAGCCTCTTTCCATATCAAAATACATTATCGGCGTCTCAAATGCTCCGCACCTTTCGCAGGCGATAAGGTTCGGCATATAGCCGGCAAGAGAAACAAGCCTTAATTCGGTTATTGCCTTTAACAAAAGCGGAGGTCTTTTTCCGCTTGCCAAAAAATACAGCGAATTGAGCACCACGCGCAAAAAGTCCGTCGCATCGTCCTCCTTAGGCGACAGCTCAAAGGCTATATCGCAAAAATACTGTGCAAGCGACAGCTTTTCTATATCGTTTCGCAAGCCGAAAAAGCTCTCTATGCTCTCGGCCTCTTCTATTATGTAGCTGTCCTTAGTTTTGTAAAGCGACAGTTTGGAATAGCACAAAAGCCCCGTTGCCGACTGCTTTTTGCTGCTTAACTTTTTGGCGCCCCTGACAAATGCGCGTAACACTCCGAGGCTGTCAGTCAGCACCGTTACAAGCTTATCGTTCTCGCCTATATTCTGTTCTTTTAAGATAAGCCCCTTTACATTCACACCCATCGCTTTTGCCCTTTTCGGCTGAACAACCGACGCTGTTTTGCTCTCGGCGGTATATAAGATAGTCCTCGATTTTACCGCTTTTCGCAAACAAATTCCAATAAATCTCGTTATAGATAAAAAACACCGCCCTCGGAAAACTTATATATTTAAATTCTCCGTGTGCGGCGGTATTATGTCTGTCAATCAAGACCAAAATTGTGTATAAGTCCCTCTCTGTTACGCCAGTCCTCTTTAACCTTGACCCAGCATCTGAGATTGACCTTTATGCCGAAGAATTTTTCCATATCTTCACGGGCAAAGGTCGATATTTTTTTCAACATGCTTCCGCCCTTGCCTATAATTATTCCCTTGTGGGACTCGCGCTCACAGTAAATAGTGGCTTCTACGTCCATAATATCGCTCGTATCACGCTCGCGCATAAGCTCAATGGAAACCGCAACACCGTGAGGTATCTCCTTATCAAGCAGGCGGAGCATTTTTTCGCGTATCATCTCAGCTGCAAGCACTCTTTCGGGCTGATCGGTCAACGTGTCATCCGGGAAAAAGTGCGGACTGTTTTCGGCGTGCTTTTTAAGCTCCGAGAGCAAAGCCTCTATACCCTCGCCCGTTTTTGCGCTGACGGGAACGATCGCTTCAAAATCATACTGCTCCGAAAGAGCGGCAATTTTAGAGATAAGCTCTTCCTTACGGCTTATCATATCTATTTTATTAAGAGCTGTTATAACAGGCATTTTTGCCGAGCGAAATTTATTTATAAGCTCCTTTTCCGCGGCGTTAAGCTCTTTATCCGTCGCATCGACGACAAACAAGCACTCTTCAACGCCCGAAATACTGTCGTTTACCGCCTCAACCATATATTCGCCGAGCTTGTCCTTAGGTTTAAAAAATCCCGGAGTGTCGGTAAAAACAAGCTGCACATTATCATCGGTAGTCAAAACGCCCATAATTTTTGTACGGGTGGTCTGAGGTTTACCGGATACTATGGCTATTTTACTGCCTATAAGTCGGTTGAGTATCGAAGATTTGCCGACGTTTGCCTTGCCGACTATGGCTGCAAAAGCTGATTTTGATTCGTTCATTTTTTCTCCTTATCCGCTCTGTCGGAAGATTTTTTCTTAATTTGCGGAAAACCTTTAAATATAAAAATAAAAGCGACAACAAGACTTAAAAGAAACAGCACAAAATATAATATGTGCTCCTTAAAATAAACATAAAGTGCCGAAAAGGCCTTTGGCTGCCACATTATCATAATTCCCGTGAGAACGGCAAATATTGCCGATACCAAAACGGCTCCTGCCGCGGTATCCTTTGCCGCCCTGCCGTTATCAGTCCATTCGGTGCTTGCCAAATCGACGGTTCTTTCAACTGCGGTGTTGACAAGCTCAAGAGACACAACAAGCGCGTTTGCAAGAAATATTATCGCAAACTGAGTTCTTGTAATCTCAAAAAAGTCCGCCATCAGCAAAAAAGAATACATATATATCATACAGACAAAATGTATTCTCATATTGCGCTCGTGTTTAAGTGTGTAAAATATTCCGCGGAAAGCATAGCCGAAGCTCCTTATGAGCCCGCGCATCAGATTTTATCCTCACTCTGGTCTATATAATAGCTGCCGTTGCGTTTGAGACCGAGCTGTGTTAACACAGTCTCCTCTTTTTCGCGCATATGTACCGCTTCAAGACCGCCGTTCACATGGTCATAACCAAGAAGATGCAAAAGAGAATGGACGGTCAAAAACGCGATTTCCCTCTGAAGAGAGTGTCCGTATTCCTCTGCTTGAGCTACTGCATGCTCGATTGATATAACTATGTCGCCGAGCATTTTTGCACCGGTGTCATGATTTATATCGTAAACGCCGTTTTCACCGAGCGGAAAAGACAAAACATCTGTTGACGCGTCGATATTACGGTGTTTTTTGTTAAGCTCTCTTATCTCGGCGTCGTCCACGAAGGACACGCTGATTTCGGCGGAGCCTTCAAATTGCTCCATTGCGAGTACCGCATTGCAGCAGCGACGAACGAGCATACGCACACCCGTAGGTATTTTTACCGTTTTCTGTTTGTTTGAGATGATTACCTTAATTTTGTCTGTCATTTTCTTTTCTCCTCATTTTTCTCATATGCTTTGATTATATCCTGTACTAATTTATGCCTTACTACGTCCTTTTCGGTGAACGTATTTATTGAAATATCCGGAACATTTCTGAGTATTTTCATAGCGTCGGTAAGCCCAGACCTTTTCCCGTCCGGTAAATCTATTTGGGTAACATCGCCGGTTACTACCATTTTAGAGTTGAAGCCGAGTCGGGTCAAAAACATTTTCATCTGCTCGCGAGTGGTGTTTTGCGCCTCGTCAAGTATTATAAAGCTGTCGTCAAGAGTTCTGCCGCGCATATACGCGAGCGGTGCCACCTCAATAGAGCCGCGCTCCTGATAACGGGCGAACGCCTCTGCCCCGAGCATATCGAAAAGCGCGTCATACAGCGGTCTTAAATAAGGGTCAACCTTTTGCTGCAAATCGCCCGGCAAAAATCCGAGCTTTTCGCCTGCCTCAACCGCCGGACGTGTCAAGATAATACGATTGACCTCCTTTGCGCGAAAGGCAGTGACAGCCATGGCGACGGCAAGATATGTTTTACCCGTGCCGGCAGGACCCGCACCCAAAACTATTGTATTTTTTCGTATTGCCTCGACATACTTTTTCTGACCGAGCGTTTTCGGCTTTACGGGTTTGCCCTTAGATGTTATGCAGACGCAATCGCCAGATAAGGACATAAGCTTGTCCTCTTCGCCGTCCTTAACAAGAGATATAACATATCGCACGTTTTGATCGGAAAGAGCTTCGCCCTTATTTATGAGGGCTAAAAGGCGCTCTATGGCGGTTGTGGCCTTAGCCACATTTTCCGCCTCGCCGCTTATTTTAAGGTCGGAGCCGCGATTTAAAACCGTAACCGAAAATTCACTTTCTATAAGTCTTATATTCTCGTCAAAGCTGCCGAATAAGCTTACGGCATTTTCCATACGGTCAATACTGAGGACCTGCTCAAACACTGAAAAACCACCTTAGATAATTTTCTGTCGATATTTAATATATAGTATCACAATTTTTGTGATTAGTCACTAATTTTTTTCAACAAAAATCTCGCTCTCAACGCCTATTTGTTTTTCACATTTGTATGCTCCGCTGAGTCTTGAACCGTTTTTTTGTATATCAGAGGAAATAATCTTACAATTTTTCAATTCGCTCCTGCAAAGGTCCGTGTATTTTTTTGCCGACAAAAGCTCCCGACAGCTTTCATCCTCCAACAAAAAATCTCTGTTGTATTCGGTAGCGCGCACCCTTATTATACCCATGGGCAAGACGGTTTTATCCGTTGACGCAAGAAAGCTCACCGCATATTTTTCTCCGTAATCGGGAACACCTCCGAGCGGAATTTTAACATTGAAAAAATACAGCGCATACCTTATTTTTTCACGCGAAGGCGCGCAAAATTCCGAATTTTCAAAATCGGAAGAAATGTTTTTTTCGACTTCCGCATACACGTTGCCTGCCGCATGTACGAGAGATTCGGTCTTGTCTTGATTTGTCTTTACCCCGGATATGAGAAGATTGCCCTTCAGCACGGCAGAGCCTGCCTTTATTTCCTCTTGACCCGAATACAACTGTACCTTGGTCACCACGCCGTCCTCCGACGCAACTATATTACATGGGGTTTCGTTGTCCTCTATCTTCGGTGCCGGCACGCTTTCACGCACCTCCACGGACGCATTAGAGCCGTTCAGATTGACAACCGCAAACGACAAATCACCGTCAAATATTTTTAAAGCCTCGTCTGAAATCTCTTTTGCGTTTATATCTCGGCGCTTTGCTCCTGGTTTTACTCCCAATGAAGAAAATACATTGAGAATTTGCTCGTCTGATATGTTTTCGTTTCCGCTGACGGATACAGTCCATATCATAGTCGATAAATACGAAACGGTGATTATCGCCGCGGCAACGCCTATTACAAGTCCCACTCTCTTTCGCTGCTTAAATGTAAAAAAAGGCAAACCCGTTTTTTTGATTATTCTTGTTTTTACCCCGGAACGCCTTACCGCCTCCCTGATATTTTTATAGTCTCGAAGCATAGTTTTTGCATACAGCTTGTCTTTTACTCGTTTTACATCCCACAATCTTACGTGATAAACGGAGCACAGATTTATAAAGCGTTCGGGAAAACCACCCTCCGCGCAAAATTCAACATATCCGAAAATAAATCTCAAAAAACGTATTATCGACATAAAATCACCTCAGCCCGTAAATTCAATCGAAATTATACTGCCCTTTATCACCGTCTGTTCGTCGGAATAAGAACACAGCGTAAGGTCGCTGCCGCAAAAGGTAACGGTCAGAGAGCCTGCATTAAGCGAAATCCTGTCATTGTCATATTCCGTTATTCCGAAGCAGCCGTCAACGACCGCCTCCTTATTGCCCTCCGTCTCAATATGCGGCACGGACGGGCTCAAAATTTTAGGCATATCAAGCGCGCCGACAATTTTTTGCTCGGACGCTTTTTTTCGCTGCTTTCTTCTTGCGGTCAAAACCGATCCCTCCGAAAAGTCATTTTAAGCTCATATATAAATATGCCGCCTCATATATTTAAATTACGGAAAAGGGTGAAAAGAATGGATAAAAAGCAATGCCGAAAATATATAGTTCCGGTTATATTGACTGCTTTGGTGTGCCTGTTTTTGTTTACAAGGCCGGAGATATGCTCCGAGGGCGTCAGAAGCGGAATACTTTTGGCGGCGGAAACGGTCGTGCCGTCCCTGTTTCCGTTTATGACGGTGGCCTCCTTTCTTCTGCGCTCGGGTCTCGGAGAAGCCGCGGGAAAACCGTTTGATAAGGTGTGCGAAAAGCTGTTCAGGCTTCCGGGCGTTTTGGCTCCGGTTATTATTATGTCGCAGATAGGCGGATTTCCCATAGGCGCAAAAATGACATATGAATTGCTCAAAAAAAATGCTATAACCGAAAACGAGGCGCAAAGAGCTTGTCTTTTTTGCATAAACGCGGGCCCCGCCTTTGTGATAGGGACGGTTGGCTCGGAGATGCTCGGAAGCGTCAAAGCCGGCGTGCTGTTATACATATCCACTGTTTCGGCATCATTTTTTACCGGTATCTTTTCAATTGCTCTGTATGATAAAGCGGCGGAGGAAAAGGGTAAAAGCGAAATTCCGTTTACACTTTGCGACCCTGTCGGAGCTTTTGTACGTTCCGTGGGTGACGCCACAAACGACGTAATAAAAATATGCGCCTGGGTAGTTATTTTTAAAACCGTATGCGACGGTTTATCTACCTTACCTATACCGCCCGGAGCTGCTCTTTTCTTTGAATTCATCCTCGAGGTCACAAACGGCTGCCGCGCCGCCGCCGGAAAAGCTCCGATACCCGCCTTGGCCGCAATAATATCCTTCGGCGGTCTGTCGGTACACTGCCAGATAATGTCGTATCTCAGATACACAAAGCTCAAAATGCGGTATTTTTACACGGCAAGAGCGGTATGCGCGTCTTTTTCGGCAATAATATGTATGGAGCTTTTAAAGGTCTTCCCATGCGAGGTATCTGTCTTTGCAACCGACAGCTCCGTAACTCCGGCAGCCTATTCGGTTTCCGTACCGGCTCTTGCGGCACTGCTTATAATGAGCGTGCTGCTCATCTTAGAGGTTGATTCGGATAAAAAAATGTGTTAGCATAGTAATACACAATGTAATCGGGGTGAAACGGATGAAGGATAAGATGCTTGGCGGAAACATTTCTCCGAAATGTGAATACTGTGAATTTTCAACGCCGACAAATGACGGCGATACGGTGCTCTGCCCCAAAAAGGGCGTTGTGTCAAAAGATTGGTACTGTAAAAAATACAAGTATGATATTTTTAAACGCGAACCGAAACTACACCCGACAGCGCCCGAATTTTCAAAAAGCGATTTTGAGATTTAACATAACAGCCGTCCGAGAGACAAAAGCAGTTCTCGGGCGGCTGTTTTTTCGATAAAAAAGCGAATATATACTTAAGAGATTGAAAAAGAGAATAAAAGTGATATACTATTATAATCAAAATTTCATTCAAAAGGAGCAACTATGAAAAAGTATTACGCTCTTTATAAAAAGCAATTTATCTTAGGGCCGGCGTTTAAGCTCGCCGAGGCCATACTTGAACTTTTGGTCCCGCTCGTTATGGCTAAAATCATTGACGTGGGAATCAAAAACGGCGATGTGCCATACATTATAAAAATGGGGCTTTTGATGGCAAGCCTCGGTATACTGGGCCTTTTGTGTGCCATAGTATGTCAATACAGTGCTGCCGTTGCCCAACAGGGAGTTGGCACGGAAATCAGAAACGATATGTTTAAAAAGATAAATTCCTTTGCACAAAGCGATATTGACGCCTTTTCTTCGTCATCGCTTATAACGAGAATTACGAACGACGTAAACCAGATACAGTCGGGCGTTGCAATGTTTATACGTCTTATGTTTCGCTCGCCGTTTTTAATAGCCGGTTCGCTTATTATGGCAATGAAGCTTGATCTTAAAATGTCAATAATCTTCTTTGCAGCAGGTCTTTTGGTCAGTCTTATTATGTACTATGTTCTGACTAAGAGCCTGCCGCTTTACAAGGTGATACAAAAGGTACTTGATAAGGTCTCGCTTGTTGTCAAGGAAAATCTTTCAGGCGTCAGAGTTATACGCGCATTTTCAAAAAGCAATCATGAAAAAGAGCGCTTCGGCGATAAGAATGACGAGCTGACTAAGATAAACTTCCGTGTGGGTAGCCTTTCGGCACTTCTGAACCCAATGACATTTGCCGTGATGAACCTCGCAATAGTAATTTTGCTGTATTTCGGTGGAAAAAACGTATATTCGGGCGAGCTGTCGCAGGGAAAAATAATAGCACTTATAAGCTATATGACACAAATACTTCTTTCAATAATCGTATTTGCAAACGTCATAGTCGTATTTACAAAGGCACTCGCAAGCGTTCAGCGCGTTAAAGAGGTATTGGACGCCGAGCCGAGCATAAAGGATGACGACGCGGCATATCAAAACGGCGATGAAGCCGCTACGGCGGTCGAATTCACCGATGTCAGCTACGCGTTCCCAAAATCCGACGAAAACGCCCTGTCAAACATCAGCTTTACAGCCGAAAATGGCGAAACGATAGGAATTATAGGCGGTACGGGCGCAGGCAAAAGCACACTCGTAAATCTGATACCGCGCTTCAGCGACGTTAAAAGCGGCAGCGTCAAGGTATTCGGCCACGATGTGCGAGACTGTAAATTCGGATATTTAAGGCACGTCATACATGTTGTACCGCAAAAGAGCAATCTTTTTTCGGGTACAATAAAGGACAACCTGCTGATGGGTGACCGCTCCGCCGATGACAGAGACATTGATTTTGCGCTCAAGGTTTCGCAAAGCGCGGAATTTGTATCAAAGCTAAAGGACGGCACAGACACCTTAATTGAGGAAAAGAGCAAAAATCTGTCGGGAGGCCAAAAGCAGCGTCTTTGCATAGCAAGGGCAATAATGGGGCACCCTCGGATATTGATTTTTGACGATTCATCAAGCGCGCTTGACTTCGCCACAGACGCAGCTCTGAGAAAAGCTTTGAAAGAAAACTTAAATGACACAACAGTATTTTTGGTATCGCAGCGCGTCAACACGGTAAAGAATGCCGATAAAATACTCGTTCTCGACGACGGTGAGCTTGTGGCAACCGGTACGCACAAGGAGCTATACAAAACAAATGAAGTATACCGCGACATTTGTCTGTCACAGCTTTCAGAAAAGGAGGTTGCCTCCGTATGAAAAACACAAAACGTCTCATAAAATATATAAGTCCGTTTAAATCCAATCTCTTCGGGGCGATTTTTTCCGCATTTGTCGGCATTGCGCTGTCGCTTATGGTCCCCATTCTCATCGGTAAAGGCGTAGACTGCATAACGGCTAAAGGCGACGTCGATTTCGCAAGGCTTTTTAAGGTCGGCGCGGTTCTCGCGATATGCATTGTTGTTTCGGCGCTTTTCCAATGGATAATGACGTATAATTCAAATAAGCTCTCATTTAAAACCGTTCAAAAAATGAGAACCGAGGTCTTTGAAAAGCTTACAAAGGTGCCGCTTTCATATATTGACTCCACGGCACACGGTGACATAATAAACACTGTTGTCACCGACATAGATATTGTCTCCACCGGTCTTTTACAGGGATTTACCCAGATATTCTCCGGCATTGTGACAATACTCGGTACGCTGATATTTATGTTCACGATAAACTGGTATATCACGCTCGCAGTTGTGGTGCTGACTCCCCTTTCGTTTTTTGTCGCTTCGTTTATAGCAAAGCACGCGCACAAAAATTACGTAAAGCAGGCAAAATACCGCGGTGAAATAACCGGATTTGCCGCCGAGATGATAGAGGGAGCCGATATAGTAACAGCATTCAACGGTGAAGAGGACGCTTACCGTCATTTTCACGAAATAAACGAAAAGCTTAAGAAGGTCGGTACAACCGCGCATTTCTATGCGGCACTTACCAATCCCTGCACAAGATTTGTTAACGCTATGATATATGCCGTTGTTGCTGTTCTCGGCTCGATACTCACGGTAAAGGGCGGTATTTCCGTAGGTAAGCTCTCTTCTTTTCTCACATACTGCACACAGTATACAAAGCCGTTCAACGAAATATCAAGCGTTGTTGCCGAATTTCAGAATGCACTTGCAAGCGCCGAACGTGTATTCAAGCTTCTTGACTGCAATGATGAACCGTCGGACGAGGGAGCAAAGGAGCTTAAAGCCAAAAACGGCACGGTTGAATTTAACAATGTTTCGTTTTCATACAGCAAAAACAAGCCGTTTATCGAGGGACTTAATATAAGGGCTGACAGCGGCAAAACAATAGCCATAGTAGGCCCCACAGGCTGCGGCAAGACAACGCTCATAAACCTTTTAATGAGATTCTACGATGTCACCGGCGGTGAAATTGACATAGACAACGTAAATATAGCCTCTGTCACGCGCGACTCGCTGCGTTCCGGATTCGGAATGGTTCTTCAGGACACCTGGCTGTTTTCCGGCACAATATTTGACAATATAGCTTACGGAAAGCCAGACGCCACACGCGAGGAGGTAATTGAGGCGGCAAAGGCGGCTCACGCTCACAGCTTTATAAAAAGGCTCGAAAACGGCTATGACACTTTTATCTCGGAGAGCGGAGATAACCTCTCGGAAGGTCAAAAGCAGCTTTTGTGCATAGCACGAGTAATGCTTACAAAGCCGCCTATGCTCATTTTAGACGAAGCCACAAGCTCCATTGATACAAGAACCGAGGTCAGAATACAGAAGGCGTTTGCCCTTTTGATGGAGGGCAGAACAACGTTTATCGTTGCACACCGCCTCTCCACCATAAAAAATGCCGATGCAATTCTTGTAATGCGCGACGGGAAAATAATCGAACGCGGACGTCACGATGAGCTTATAGAGCAAAACGGATTTTACAAAAAGCTCTATAACAGCCAGTTTGCCGTATATTAAATCCCGACAGAATAATAAAAAAGCTCCGCAGTTAAGGTCACAAGCCAAAACTGCGGAGCTTATTTTTTTGTTTACTTGCCGAGTTTAATTTTTACAAATTCCTCTATGTACTTTGCGGTCTTATCAAATCCCGCAGACGAGCTGTTTATACACAGGTCGTAGTTTTTGAAGCTGTCCCACTCGCGGCAGGTATAGTAGCGGTAATAATCGCTGCGGTGAGCGTCAATCTTTTTGATTTTACGCTCTGCTTCCTTATCGCTGAGCGACGGCTCAAGCACCTTGACGTTCTTAATGCAATCGCTCATGGGTGCCCAAACAAACACCTTCACGACATTCGGCATATCGCGAAGTATATAGTCGGCACATCTGCCTACTATTATGCACGAGCCCTTTACGGCAAGGTCTTTAATTATTTTCGCCTGATAATTAAAGATGTTTTTATGTGAAACAAAAGCACTGCTCTCCGGCGGAATCAAATCGCCCGTATATCTGTCACTTGCCGGAGAAAAAATACTTTTTTTCACTGACTCATCGTTTTGGCCGAACAGCTTTACGTTTATTCCGCTCTCCTCCGACGCCATATAGACAAGGTCGCGGTCATAAAAGGGAATCGAAAGGTTTTTTGACAGCATTTTGCCTATTGTTCTGCCGCCGCTTCCGTATCCTCTTGCGATGGTAATTACAAATTTTTCGTTCATAAGCTCACCGAACCTCTCAAAACGATATGATATTATTCGCCGAGATAAGCCTTTTTAACCGACTCGTCGTTTATAAGGTCTTTTGCGTCTCCCGAAAGAGTTATTTTACCTGTTTCGAGTACATATGCCCTATCGGCAATCGAAAGAGCCTTCTTGGCGTTTTGCTCAACCAAAAGAACGGTTGTTCCGCTCTCATTGATCACCTTTATTATATCAAAGATTTCCGAAACAAGCAACGGGGAAAGTCCCATGGACGGTTCATCCATCAAAATAATTCTCGGCTTGGACATAAGTGCTCTGCCCATTGCAAGCATCTGCTGCTCACCGCCCGACAACGTACCTGCAACCTGATTTTTACGTTCCTCAAGTCGCGGAAAACGCTCGTAAACCATTTTAAGAGTTGAGGCAATTTCGGATTTATCCTTGCGGGTATATGCGCCGAGCTTTAGGTTTTCGAGTACCGAAAGCTGCTGGAAAATACGTCTGCCCTCCGGAACATGTGCCATACCCATGGAAACTATTTTGTGCGGCGGAGTTTTAGTAAGCTCTTTGCCGTCAAACACAATAGAGCCTTTTTTAGCCTGAATAAGGCCGGTGATCGTGTGAAGAATGGTTGTTTTACCCGCGCCGTTGGCTCCGATAAGGGCAATAATTTCGCCCTCGTTTACATCAAAGGAAACGCCCTTAATAGCCTTTATAACGCCGTAATTAACTTCAAGATCCTTAATTTCAAGTAATGCCATAGCTGCTCCTCCTTATTCGCCGAGATATGCTGTGATAACTTCGGGATTATTGAGCACATCGGACGTTTTGCCCTGACACAGGACATGACCGAAGTTAAGAACCGTAAGCTCCTCGCATATGCCGGAAACAAGCTTCATATCGTGCTCTATAAGAAGTATTGTCATATCGAACTCATCGCGGACAAAGCGTATTGTCTCCATAAGCTCCTCTGTCTCATTGGGATTCATTCCCGCCGCCGGCTCGTCAAGGAGCAAAAGCTTCGGCTCAGTCGCAAGTGCTCTCGCTATTTCAAGCTTGCGCTGCTTTCCGTACGGAAGATTTGAAGAAAGATAAGACGCTTCTTTATCAAGGTCGAAAACCTTTAAAAGCTCCATGGCCTTTTCGTCCATTGCACGCTCTTTTTTGAAATATGACGGAAGCTTGAATATACCTGCTGCCGTATTGTACTTATAATGATTGTGAAGTCCTACCTTAACATTATCAAGAACCGACATCTGACCGAAAAGTCGGATGTTTTGGAAGGTTCTTGCAACGCCTGCCTTGCATATATCTATGGTCTTTTTGCCCGTTATAACGGTGCCGTCGAGAGTAGCCTGACCCTCGGTAGGCTTATATACGCCCGTAAGAAGGTTGAATATGGTCGTTTTACCTGCGCCGTTCGGTCCTATAAGACCATAGAGCTCGCCTTTTTCTATTTCTACGTTAAAATCATCAACGGCTTTAAGACCGCCGAAGGTTATGCTTAAATTTTTAGCTTCGAGCAATGCCATAATTACCGTGCCTCCTTTTTGGTCTTACCGTTTCCCTTTTTGAAGAACTTTTTTATTGAATGAGTCTCCCAGAAAGCGATTGCCTTGGGGCTTGAGGTCATTATCATCATAACAATAAGCACTACTGCATATATGAGCATTCTGTAATCGCGAAGTCCGCGGAGAACCTCCGGCAAAGCCGTAAGCACACACGCTGCGATTATAGAGCCGCGTATATTGCCTATGCCGCCGAGAACTACAAATACGAGTATCATTATTGACATATTGTAGCCGAAATTCTTTGATGTTGCGGCAAGCACGCTGAGGTTATGCGAATACAAAACGCCGGCTATGCCTGCAAAAAATGCGGAAAGCGAAAAGGCGATAAGCTTATATTTAGTCACGCTTATACCCACCGATTCGGCGGCTATACGATTGTCACGCAGAGACATTACCGCTCTGCCGGCGCGCGAATGAATAAAGTTCAGAATTACAAACAGCGTGATAAGAAGAAGAACTATACCAATTACAAATGTTGAATCGTTGGGTGTTCCGGTTATACCGAGCGGCCCGTTTATAAGAACAGTACCGTCAGCCTCAAGATTTAACGACGACTGACTCGTAAAGGAAGCGTGAATACCGTGACTGTCATAACCGACGTATATTGTTCCGAGTATGTTCTTAATTATCTCGCCGAACGCAAGCGTTACTATTGCAAGATAGTCGCCCTTTAATCTTAAAACCGGTATACCTATAAGCACGCCGAATATTGCCGCGCAAAGTCCGCCGACAAGTATGGCGAGCGGAAAACGAATCCATGCATTTGTAAGAGTGTTTTGCGTAACTACCGAGAAAATCGAGCTTGCATACGCACCGACGCACATAAATCCCGCATGGCCGAGCGAAAGCTCACCGAGATAACCGACTACAAGGTTAAGAGAAACGGCAAGTATGGAGTACATACACAGAGGAACCAAAAGGCCCCTCAAAAGGCTCGATATATTTCCCGTGGACTTGAGTATTTCAACTACGGCAAATACAACTAAAACCATAGCGTAGGTTATGAGGTCGCTTCGGGTACTTTTTTTGATTAGTTTTGACTTTGTTGATGCCATCTTTGTACCCTCCTTAAACCTTTTCAATATACTTCTTGCCGAGAATGCCCGTCGGCTTAACAAGAAGCACTATTATAAGTACGGCAAACACAATAGCGTCAGCCATCTGCGAAGAAATATAAGAGCGGCTGAGTATTTCTATAACGCCTATAAGCACACCGCCGATTACGGCGCCCGGAATAGAACCGATACCGCCGAGAACGGCAGCTACGAATGCCTTAATGCCGGGCATTGCGCCTGTCTGCGACGAAAGTGTGGGATAAGCCGAGCAAAGGAGCACGCCTGCAACGGCCGCCAGCCCTGAGCCTATGGCAAATGTGAGAGAAATGGTCGCATTTACATTTACGCCCATAAGCTGAGCCGCTCCCTTATCCTCGGATACTGCGAGCATTGCACGGCCCGGCTTTGTCTTATTTACAAAGAGAGTAAGCGAAACCATTATTATGAGCGAAACTATTATGGTAACTATAGTTTCGGCGCTTATTGTTATTTTACCGCCGGCAAGCGTAAGTGCCGGTAGATTTACAATAGAGGTAAAGCTCTTTGCCTGCGAGCCGAAAATCAAAAGTGCCATATTCTGAAGAAAGTAGCTGACACCTATTGCGGTTATAAGAACGGCAAGAGGAGAAGCGCCTCTTAACGGCTTATAGGCAAATCTTTCTATTGCCATACCGAGCAAGGTACACGCCGCCATAGATATAACGAGTGCGAGATAAGGATTTACCCCGGCGTATGAGGTCAACGCAAATACTATGTATGCGCCGACCATTATTACATCGCCGTGCGCAAAGTTAAGCATTTTGGCGATACCGTAAACCATGGTGTAGCCGAGCGCTATTACGGCATATATACTGCCGAGACTGACGCCGTTTATAAGGTTTGTTATAAAAGTCAATTTACTGCACCCCAAACTAAAAATGTTTCTTGTTTAAAATATAAATAGTATAACATATCCTCTTTGCCATTACAACGAGAAAAATATGCAAAAATGAATAATCAGGCGGCGCGCTTTTCATTATATTTCACCCAATTAAAGCGATAATGCAGGAAACAAAAAGGGTCGGCAGCCGTAAGCTGCCGACCCGTATTCAGCCTTTAACCGAAGAAATCAGTCCATCGGCTGATATTCGCCGTTTTCAATCTTAACCGCTTTCGGCTCTTTGTTTACTTCGCCTGTTGCTTTCCAGGTCATACCTGAACCTGTTACACCGTCAACGGTGATTTCGGTCATGGCTCCCTTGAGAGCATTGCAAATATCGGAAACGCTCATATCGCCTGTAACACCTGCTTTTTCCGCAGCTGCCTTTACAACATAAACAGCGTCATAAGCGTCTGCCGCAAACTGATTAAGAGTAGACGGGTCATACTTTGCATTGTAAGCAGTAACGAACTTCTTGGTTGTCTCGTCGGTAGCATTAGCTGCAAACGGGGTAAGAAGCATTACGTTTTCTGCAAGAGACTTATCAAAGTTCTCGATGTTAAGAAGTCCGTCAAGACCGTCGCAGCCGAAGAACTTAGCGGTAATACCGGCGTTCTTAGCCTGAGAAAGGATAAGAGAAGCTTCCTGATAATAAATCGGGAGGAATATAAGCTCTGCGCCGGAAGCCTTAATCTTTGAAAGCTGAGAAGAGAAGTCCTGCTTGCTGTCGCCTGTGAATGCCTCGGAAGCTACAAGGTCAAGACCCTTTGCAGCCGCTTCAGCCTTGAAGTTGTCATAAATGCCCGAAGAATAAGCGTCGGAGCTGTTATAGATAACAGCTACCTTTGTAGCAAGACCCTTGCTTGCGATATAGTCTGCGGAAGCAGTACCCTGGTTGGGGTCTGTAAAGCAAACCTGGAAGCAGTTGTCATTTGCTATTACCTTAGCTGCCGAAGCAGAAGGTGTTATCTGGAACATATTATCAGCCTTAGTCTGGCTGACAACAGAAAGGCAAGCACCTGTGGTAACGGTGCCTATGAATACCTTCATACCGTTATCCTTAAGAGTATTGTATGCGTTTACTGCTTTTTCGGCATCGGCTTCATCGTCCTCCATCTGGAACTCAAGCTTCATACCGTTTACGCCGCCTGCAGCGTTAATTTCGTCAACAGCAAGCTGTATACCGTTTTTAACGGCAATACCGTAAGCTGCCGCGTCGCCTGTAAGCGGTCCGCTGGAACCTATTTTAAGTGTTTTACCGTCTGAAGAGCTGCTGCCGGTTCCCTTACTGCCGCAAGCCGTAAAGCAAGCTGCAAGGAAAGTCAAAGCAAGAACTGCTGCCAGAACCTTTTTCAATGACATTTTCATAAAATGACCTCCTGTAGCTAATTTTGCAAGATTTAAAAGCGAATCCTGCAATAAATCATTTATGATGAAAATTATCTTACACGCAAAAATATGATTTGTCAATAAATAGCCGAAATTTAGTCGCGAAAAGATGACGAAGTTGCACAAACACAGCACTCTGTTTTTGTGCACTTTTGAAAAGCCGTTGATTTTGTCGTTTTATGTGCTAAAATCCATACGGCGTTTCCGCAGTTTAAAGACTACGAAAAAAGCAAGAAGCCGCGGATAATACCCACGGCTTCTTGCTTTAAGACTTTATATAGAAATGGAAGATTAAGCTACGTGAAAGCTGCCTCTCTCGGCACCCTTTCTGCCGCCGTCAACAAGCTTGAATTCACGGTTTTTACGCATTTGCTCAACACGCTTTTTTCTCTTGTATCTGCGGTAATTGACAACTATAATCATCTTGACCTTTTGCTCAAAGGCGATGAACTTATCCTCCTTATAAAATCCGTATATAAGAAAGATAATAACTGCGAGCTCTATCATAGAAGAAATGGCTGTGAATGCTGACATATTAAGGACCTCCGGTTCTTTAGAACATTTGTTTGTGTTTCATTACACCCTTATTATACCAACAATTTATATTTTGTCAATACAAATGTTCGGATTTTTTCGGTATATAAGTCCTAAAATTAGGACATTTGCGTTGCGGAGCTAATGCTTTTTTAATTCCAAACGCATAATACCACAACATATTGTGTTAGTCAATACTTTAGGCACAACTTATGCTATTTATACATAAAACGACCAAATAATTGTTTGTTCGGTATTTATTATGGATAATATTTATGGTACAATAATACGGTCAAATATATGTAATTTCAGTAAGGAACGGTAAAAAGAAATGTTCGTAGATATAGCTAAAATAAATATTAAAGCAGGCAACGGCGGCAACGGTGCGGTTGCTTTTCACAGGGAGAAATATGTGGCTGCGGGCGGTCCCGACGGCGGCGACGGCGGAAGAGGCGGCAACATAGTATTTCAGGCAGATGACAGTCTTGCCACATTATCCGATTTCAGATACAAAAGAAAATATAAGGCTCCGAGCGGTGAGGACGGCAGAGGCGCAAGGCAAAACGGCAAAAAAGGTCAGGACCTTATAATACGTGTTCCGCGCGGCACGGTAATACGCGAAGTAACAAGCGGAACGATTATGGCGGATATGTCAACCGACGAGCCGTTTATAGCGGCGAAGGGCGGTAAGGGCGGATGGGGCAATTCTCATTTTGCCACCTCGACACGCCAAACTCCGCGCTTTGCGAAAAGCGGCGCTCCGGGCGAGGAGTGGGATATTTCGCTTGAACTGAAGCTCATTGCCGACGTTGGTCTTATCGGCTTTCCGAATGTAGGTAAATCCTCGCTTTTGTCTGTGGTGAGTGAGGCGAAGCCCATTATAGGCGATTATCATTTCACAACTATAATACCCGTTCTCGGCGTTGTCACCATGGGTCCCGAGCAGAGCTTTGTAATGGCGGATATTCCGGGTCTTATAGAGGGTGCTGCGGACGGTGTGGGTCTCGGTCACGAATTTTTAAAGCATATAGAACGCTGTCGTATGCTGGTGCACGTAGTTGACGTCGCCGGCAGCGAGGGAAGAGACCCGAAGGAGGATTTTGAAAAGATAAACGAGGAGCTTGTAAAGTTCAATCCCGAGCTTGCAAAATGTCCACAGATAGTGGCCGGCAACAAAATAGACCTTGCAACCGACGAGCAGCTTGAGGATTTCAAGAGCTTCATTGAGAAAAAGGGACTTCCCTACTTCCCGATAGTCGCACCGATAAAATACGGCACAAAGGAGCTTATAAATGCTGTTGCGGAAAAGCTCTCTACCCTGCCTCCCGTAAAAAAATATGAGGCGGAGGAAATACCGCTTTCGGTGCTTGAAAGCAAAAAGAACAACGGCTTTAAAGTTACCGTGAATGACGGCGTATATTCTGTTGAGGCGGACTGGCTTTACAGGATACTTTCAAAGACCGACCTTGACGACTACGCGTCGCTTCAGTATTTTCAAACGGTTCTAAAGTCGAGCGGAATAATCGACGAGCTTGTAAAGCAGGGAATTCAAGAGGGTGACACCGTTTCGATTTACGATCTCGAATTCGACTATATACCGTAATTACCGCGGTATCAAAAAGGGGTATATAAATGTTTGCTAAAATCATAAGCGTCGGGCTTTTCGGCATGGAAGCCTATATGACCGGCGTCGAAGCGGATATTTCGGGCGGTATGCCGCGCTTTGACGTTGTAGGACTTCCCGATACGGCAGTCAGCGAGAGCCGCGAAAGAGTCCGCTCCGCCATTAAAAATAACGGATTTGACTTTCCGCCGTCACGCATTACAATAAATCTCGCACCGGCGGACATAAAAAAAGAGGGGCCGATTTACGACCTGCCCATTCTGATAGCAATACTTAAATCCACGGGGCAACTGTCCTGCGATACCGACAGCTCGGCTTTTTTGGGAGAGCTGTCGTTAAACGGCGAGGTGCGCAGAATTAACGGCGTTTTGCCGATGGTTATTAAAGCACAGCGTTGCGGTGTTAAGGAAATATATATACCGGCTCCGAACGCTGCCGAGGGCGCTGTTGTGCGCGGCATAACCGTATATCCCGTAAGGAACGTCGGGCAATTGCTGTCACATCTCACGGGCGGAGAAAAAATAACACCCGTTTCCGAATCCGATTTCAAATCTTACAGCCTGCCCGATAATCTGCCGGATTTCTCAGACGTCAAGGGTCAGCACGAAGCTAAAAGAGCCTTAGAAGTTGCCGCCGCAGGCGGACACAATGTTATGATGATAGGGCCTCCGGGCTCCGGCAAGAGTATGCTCGCGAAACGCATACCGTCAATCTTGCCCGATATGACATTTGAAGAATCGCTTGAAACAACCAATATATACTCGGTAGCGGGAGTTTTGCCCAAGGGAATATCCCTTATAAAAGCGCGTCCTTTCCGCTCGCCGCACCACACCGTCTCCCCTGCCGGACTTTCCGGAGGCGGCACGGTACCGCGCCCGGGTGAAATATCCTTAGCGCATAACGGCGTACTGTTTCTTGACGAGTTGCCCGAATTTTCGAGAACGTCAATGGAAGTTTTACGTCAGCCGATAGAGGACGGTAAAATAACAATAGCGCGCGTTGCCGCAACATTTTCATATCCTTGCAGCGTTATGCTTGTATGCGCCATGAACCCGTGTCCGTGCGGTTACTTCGGACATCCGACAAGAAAATGCACTTGTCCGAAGGGCGCGCCGCAAAAATATCTGTCAAGGGTATCGGGTCCTCTGCTTGACAGGCTTGACATACATATTGAGGTTCCGCCGGTTGATTTTGACGCCCTCTCGCAAAAGGAAGGCTCCGAAGAATGCTCTTCCGAAATTAAGGCAAGAGTCAACAAGGCAAGAGAAATTCAGCGCCGCCGTTTCAAGGGGACAAGCGTCACCTGCAACGCTAAAATGGATTCTGCACTCACAAGAAAATACTGTATTATGACCACGGCAGCGGCCAACATACTGCGGCTCTCCTTTGACAAATTGGGTCTTTCGGCAAGAGCCTATGACAAGGTGTTGAGAGTGGCAAGAACAATAGCCGACCTTGACGGCAGCGACGTGATAGACACCAAGCATATAGCCGAGGCGGTACAATACAGAAGTCTCGACCGAAAATTCTGGAAGGAATAAATAAACGCAATACAAAACGGCTGTAAGAGCAAATCTTACAGCCGTTAATTTTATTGTTCTTTTTTATATTCCGTCGTAATAGCCTTTGTCGATAAGCTCGCCTATCGAAGCTACAACAGCCGGCTTATCCTCCTTATATGTTACGCCGTACCACTTATCCTCGGCGACGAGAACATTAACCTTTTTGGTTCCGCTCTCGATAAGAGAAGATACGACGGACGGGAGATAATACTCGGATTTCGGCACATTCAGCTTCTCCTTAAGAAAAGAAACAAACCCATCCTCTATGTATTTGAATACATCGGGACGAAATCCCCAAAGGTTCATGGAAACGACCGTATCCGGCGACAACGCATTCCAAGTCTTGCCGTCATCCTCGGTAAATGAGCAATCGCTGCGAATCTTTGTATATTCGGTGACGCTCTCTAAGGCATTATTATCTGTAACACAAACGCCTCTTGAAACAGTACCGTTTTCCGTAAGCGTATTCTTGAGTCTGAAGCCGACCATACAATAATCCTCTGAGGCCGATGACAGCTCGTCGTAAATCTTCTTAAATGCGCTTCTGCCGTAATAATCATCGGCATTTACAACCGCAAACGGCTCTTTTACAACATTCTTACAGCAGAGAATTGCATGAGCGGTTCCCCACGGCTTTTGACGGTCTGCAGGGCAGGTAAAGCCCTCCGGAAGAGCATCTGTCTCCTGAAAAACGTACTCAACCTTAACCTTTTTTTCTATACGTGAGCCGACGATACGTTTAAAATCATCCTCGATTGCGTGTTTTATAACAAAAACAACCTTATTAAAGCCTGCCTTTACCGCATCGTAAACCGAAAAATCAAGAATTACCTCTCCGTTTTTCCCTATCGGCTCAAGCTGCTTTAATCCGCCGAAACGACTGCCCATACCGGCAGCCATAACAACCAAAGTTATGTCCTTACCCATTGTTTTTCTCCTTTAGCCCCATTGGCTTGTTTTATTTATTATTTGCCTCTTTTTCGGTTTGCTCGGCTATTGCCTCGTCCTTTTCAGCCTCTTTTTCGGCTTCCTGTGCCGCCTTTTCGGCTTTATCAGTCTTAATTTCTTCCGCTGCCTTACGAGCCTTTTCGGCTTTTGCCTTTGCCTCTGCCGCTTTGGCTCTTGCTTTTTCGGCTTCTTTACGGGCTTTTTCGGATTCCTTGCGTGCCTTTTCCTCGGCATCGCGTTTTGCTTTTTCTGCCTTGGCAACGGCTTCTATTTTTGCTTTTTCTGCCTCTCGGCGTGCCTTTTCGGCTTTTTCTGCGGCATCTCGCTCGGCCTTTTCTGCATCCTTGCGCGCCTTTTCAGCCTCTTTTTTCACCTTTTCATCGGCTTTTTTAGCTTTTTCCGCCGCTTCGCGCTCGGCTTTTTCTGCATCCTTGCGAGCTTTCTCGGCATCTCTGCGGGCTTTTTCGGCGGCCTTTTCTGCATCCTTGCGCGCTTTTTCACGTTCCTTGCTCTGCTCGTACTTTGCTTCGCGCTGTTCACGCTCAACCTTTATTTCAGCCATATGCTCCTCGCTGATACCGGTGTTGCGCCAAGTATGGATTATTTCCGGAGCGGCAAATATCTCATCAAGACGTTTGATAAACGGAACAATCTCGCCGAAATCAAGCGCTCTGTGGTCAAAAGCAATACAAAGCGGCATAACCTGACGAATGGCTATTTCCTTTTCGCCCGCTTCATTTACAACGACTACGGGCTTATCCTGAACGGCACCGACTGCTATGGCACAAACCTGCGGCGGAACAATTTCAAGCAAGCAGGTTTCACCGCGTTGCGCACGGTAAACCGAGCCGATATTTGAAACGGTTATCGTACCCTGCTCGATATCGTGCTTTGTAAGCCTGTCATTTTCGGGAATTTTATAATAATTGCTCTTTTCCTTTCCGCTGAGGGTCTTAACCTTGTGCTTACCGGTCTTTGAGCCGATAAGACGATAAAGGGTTTGTTTGATTTTGCCCTGCTTTAAAGCTGTAAGCGTGTTATCAAGAGAGACATCAAACATAACCTCGTCAAGATTTGTGTTTGCGACACGGCGGTTTACGTCCGCGATATACGAAACCATTTCATCAAGGTTTTTGTTTTCAAAGTTGTGAAGATTTATTGTCATCATCTCGCCGCTCGGCAAGACCATCGGCATAGAAATATCAATATTTTCAAAGGTATGTATTTCGCCTCTGACAAGCTTGCGGTCAAATTCGATATGAGAATTCATAATCGGATCCGCTTTGAGCCCCTCAACTATTATTTTGAGCATAAGAGTATTTAAAGTGACCTTTTTCTCGGGCGGACAATCTTCATTAAGCCTTTTATACTCTATCATAAATTCGGTGACGTCCGGCTCGTAGTTGTATGTAACGTGAGGAACATTTGCCCACGATTCGGTCGTCATATTGGCTACAATCTTGCGCTGAATACCGAAATGTATGGTGTTGGTTTTTTTCATTTTGTTTTTTGCCATTAATATTCCTCCATACAAACTTTACTTAAATAGTATAATACAAATCATTTTAGAAATAAACTTTTTTTGCGAAAAAATCACATTTTACATATTATGTCAAGCAGCTTAACAGTTGTCTATAATCGCACAAGCGGTATTTGTATATTTCCGACAAAAAAACGCAGATTGAATTTGTATTTATATTGGAGTATAATAATATAAAATTTATAAAGCGAGGAGATTTTGGATAAAATGAACAAACAGACCGAAATAAAAGAAAGCACCGTCCTTCTTATGCCGGACGGGAACCTTGCAAGACCCGGCTATTGTAAGCACAACCTTTTCAGATATAATCCCGAAATGATAAAACGTGAAAATACCATGCGCCTTAAGGAATGGGATTATTACCAGATAAGCGACGGAAATATAATGATACAGCTCAATTTCTTTAATATATCGCTTGCCACCTGTGCTACTTTCGGACTTGTTAACCTCAAGACCGGCAGAAAAATAAGCGGTATGGCAACTGAGCTTTTCACGCCGCACAAGAACCGACTCAGCAAAAACGGCGACGTTCCGAACTATACCGAATATAAGCGCGGAGGAACAAAGCTTATATTTGACGTTCGCGAAACGGAGAGACGCCTCTATTTTGAAGGCACGGCTTCAGGCAAAAAGGTTAAATTCGACGTTACCTGCTATAAGCTTCCCGAGCACGAAAGCATAACAATAGCGACTCCGTTTAAGGAACAGGGATGCTTCTTCCTTACTCAAAAGCTCAACTGCCTTGCGACAGAAGGCACCGTTGTTGCCGGGAACGAGAAATACACATTTACAAAGGATAAAACCTTTACGGTTCTTGACTGGGGGCGCGGTGTGTGGCCGCACACGAATACATGGTACTGGGGAAACGGCAGCACTTATCTTGACGGCAAGCTCTTCGGCTTCGAGCTTACATGGGGCTTCGGCGACGAATCAAATGCAACCGAAACAGCTATATTCTATGACGGTAAATGCCATAAAATAGGCGCAGTGCATCTTGAGAAAGACCCTGAAGATGGCGCCGGATGGATGAATGAATGGCATTTTATTTCGGAGGACGGCAGACTTGATTTGACCATGAAGCCGTACTACGACCACTATACAAACATGCTTCCGCTCAACCTGTTCGGTATGAAAACACATCAGGTTCACGGACTTTGGAGCGGCAAGGTCGTTCTCGACGACGGCACGGAGCTTAATATTAAAGATATGTACGCATTCTGCGAAAAGGTTCACAACAAATTCTGATAAAAACTCCGGCTGCTTACTAAACAAAAAACGCTTATTCCGAAAAATCGGAATAAGCGTTTTATTTTGGGCTTGCTTTACTTTATTCGCCTGCTTTATATTTGCCTGCCATAACGAGGTCAAGCACGGAAGCATCGAAGAGATCGACAACACCGTCTCCGTTAAGGTCCGCCGCAGCAAGCTGATCATCGGTAAGAGTTTCAATGCCGAGCGAATGATATACGATAAGGTTGTAATCCGTACTGTCAACCTTGCCGTCGTCGTTCACATCGCCGAACAAACGTATTTTAACCTGTACGTTAAATTCACTCTTATCACTGATAAGAGCCGAGCCGCTGACAGCGCGGAATTTGTAATTATATGCTCCGCTGCCGTTTGTGGTGAGAGTGTTGCCCTCAATATTTGTCCACTCGCCTCCGTTAAGCGAATACTGATATTTAACGCCCGACGAAGCCGAAGAGCTGAGAGTAAATGTCACATCCTGCCTTACAAGCGAACCGGAAGCCACATTTTCTTCACCGCAAGATGCCGTTACCGTAACGTCCGCCGGAACGCTCTTATCAATCATAACGACAACACCGTCCGACACATCGCTCTCAACGCCCGCTTTATTAACAGCCTTAAATGTATAAGTCTTATTGCAGTTTTCGGCAATATTGAGAACGCTGCCGTTCATCTCCTTAAAGCCCGATCCGTCGTCATAGTAATATGTAACGCCGGTATTGCTTGTAGCCGAGAGAACTATTGTAACGTCGCCGCTTGTCCACTCGCCTGTTTTACCGTAAGAAGATACGGTAAGCACGGGTTTATCGCCGTCGATATTTGTAACCGTAAATATCTTTGTTGCAACTCTGCCGTTTTTGCCTACTACGGTAAATACGTATGTACCGTTCTGTGACACGGTGTAAGAGTCTTCATTGGTTATATCCTGACCGTTGCAGGTAACCTCGCGAAGTCCCGACTCGCCTACCTCGGTGCTTATGTTTATCTTATAAGGATTCGGAGTAACATCGGTAACCTCGGGAGTAAGAGTTATTTCGGGAACCTTTGCATCTATCATTACGTGATAGCTGTCAGAGGGATAACTCTCGGTGCCGGCATTGTTAACGGCTTTAAATCTGTAAACGGCGTTGGTTGTATCGGTTATCTCAATGCTCGCGCCGCTGTCGATAAGAGTCCAGCCGTTTCCGTTGTCATAATAATAGTTAATACCGGAAAGAGAAGCTTCCTCGGTAGAGAAGTTGAAGGTAACGCCTTCACCCGTCCATCTGCCGAAGGTACCCTCGAACGAAACGCGGATAACAGGTACCTGACGGTCTATCTTAACCGTAAACGCGGTGACGTTGCTCTCAAGAGCCGCATAGCTCTCGGCCTTAAATTCGTATTTATGCTCACCTGTTTCGGTTGCGGTAAAGGTATTGCCCGAAAGCTCCTGCCATTCGCCGCCGTCAACACGGTAATAATATTTATAAATTCCCGAATAAGCCTCGGAGGAAAGAGTTATATTTACATCTGTTGCGCTCCAAGCACCCTCTTGATATTCCTTATCACCGCCGTATACAGCGGAAACGGTAACATCGGTGGGAGCCGTACCGTCTATAACCACGCCGTCCGAACGAAGTATCGCGGAAACATTGCCTGCCTTATCGGTAGCTCTTGCCTCTACAAAGCCCTTGAAATCGGGGTCTTTAGCCGGTTTGTTTTCGCTGTCGTAGACGCTCCAGTCGGAGCCGGTCGGCTGACCGTTTGCATCTACAAAGCGATATTCAATTTTGTCTATTCCCGATACGCCCTCATCCGACGCATCAACGGTAATTTCAACAGTCTTGTTAAAGAATCTGCATAAAGTGTCCGCCTTGCTGAAGAAGTTTCCGGAAACCTCTCTTGCGACACCGCCTATACCTTTGTGTAAAACGGTTATGCTGTTTACGGTGGGAGCAATTTTATCGATATTGTTTATAACGATGCTTTCTTCTGCCGTAAGGCCGTTACCCGCAGTTACAACTACGGTGTAGGTTCCGTTCTCAGCAACGGTAAACGAATCATGAGAAGCGGTTATATCCTCACCGTTTAATGTAACGGAGGCTATTCCCGAAGCGCCTACGTTAAGACTTCCTATTGTAACATCATAGCTCTTATTTGTAAGCTCGGTTACGGCGGGAGTAAGTGTAAACGAAGGCTCTATATCATCACGCATAACGGTGTAGCCCTCTGTGTAATCGCTCTCAATACCCTTGGAATTTACAGCCTTAAAATAATATGTATCGCTGCTGTTCACATTTACGGTAAGCGTGTTGCCTTCCAATGGTGCTTCTACGCCTGCGGAATCGGTTTTAAAGTAATACTTAACTCCGTCAAGCTCGTGAGTCGATGAAAGAGTAAAGGTTACGTCCTTGCTTGTCCATCCGCCGTTATAATCGCCTTTATCAACGCTGACAACGGGTTTACCGTATACAATTACGGGGAATGTAGCCGAAGCGCTGCGCCCCGCATGTGTGTATGTAACGGTTATATTCTGCTCAACGTCGTAAAGCTCCGGGTCAAATGACGATGTGTCAACCGTATAATCGGTGACGTATTCGGACTCGGCGTTGCTGTAATTTGCCTTAACCTTAAGACCCGAAAGATCAAGGGTCTTATCGCCCTCGAGATAATCCTTTTTAGGATTTTCAAGCTCAATTGATGTTACCGCCTTAGAGTGAACGGTTATCGGGAATATTGCGTGATATGTTTTGCCGGCTCTTACTACGTTAACTATAATATACTGCACCGAATCAAGTATCGAAGTGTTGACGGAGCTTACCGTATAATCCGTTACCGGAACGGAAAGCTGATCGTCGGTATAGGCGTTTGCCGCCTCTTCACCGTAATACTCGGCAATATCCGCACGATTATATGTAAGCTTAACCTCCATACCGGTGAGATCGAGCTCTGTGCTACCCTCTACATAATCGGTCTTAGTGGGCGCGGTAAACGCAATACTTACCGGCTCAACCTCAACTACCGTTATATTCTTTTGAGTTTCTACGTATGCGCCGTCAACCTTTGTAACGCCGTTCCTGCCGAATGCATGTAGTGTTGTATCGCCTGCCGAAATACCCGTGACAACGCCGTTTGAATCGACCGAAGCATATGCATTCTTCTGATTTACGTCGCCGATATTCCAGTCGGAGGTCCAGGGAGCCGAGCCGTCGTCCTTAGTGAGACCCCAGCGCTGCTTATCGACCGAAATTCTCTCGGGAGAGAATTTAGCGGTGTAGGTAACCGGAAAATCCTTGATTACATAATCATTTCCCGTTATGGTAACTCCCGTGAGGTGTCTTATTGAGTTACCGCGTACCGTTATCTCTACGGATTTAGACACGCTTCCGATGGTTGCGGTTATTGTGACCTTTTTGGTGTTCCAAAGGGCCGTTCCGCCGGAATCAAGACCTTTTACAAGACCGTTTGCATCAATAGTGGCTATTGACGGGTCGGAAGAAGTCCATACGACAGTTCCGAGAAGTGCTTTGTCATAATCGGACGGTGCTATATTCGCGATTGAAAGCTGCGTGGTCTTGCTCTCGTTAACCGTTGTGCTGCCGCCGATGCTGAAGTCTGTTATCGCCTTGCCCGCCGTTACGGTAAGAGAGTCCTCAACGGTTTTATCGTTAAGAGTTGCTCTTACGTGTATTTCGCTAATACCGCTCGATTTCGGGGTGAATACACCGTCGGATGAAAGCGTAGCAAGCTTTGTCTCGGCGGGTGCCTCGGCGGTTGCCCATATTATTTCTTTTGTATCGGGATTTGTAAGTCCCCACTCTCGTTTTATCGACGAGTTTGTGTTAAGTCTTGACGGCAAAACATTTGCCTTAAAGGTAGTCGGCGTATCATTGGGAACGGCACTGTTACCCTCAATTTTAACAGAGGAGATACTGCCGACAACACCGGCTCTTGACACCTTTATTGTAACATTTTTGGAAACGCCGCCCGCCGTTGCGGTAAGGGTTGTGGATTTACTGTATTCAACGAGTCCGTCGCCGCCGTCAAGGCCGGTGACCGTACCGGAGGCATCAACCACGGCAATCGACTTATCGGCGATATCCCAAGTAAGGTCGCCGGTATATGCTCCTGCGGGAACAACATTTGTAATTGCAAGCTGCGTTGTGGAGCCTTCACTTACGGATACGGATGAATCTGTTACGGTTTTTGTGCCGCTTATAATATCAAAGGATTCAACCGGGAGATCCTTCTGCTCAACTACATTAAAGGTTATGGTATCAACAAAAGCTACATTGCTCGCGTCGTATGCCCTAACCGTTACCGAGCCTGCTGCAGTAAATGTGACAAGTCCCGTATCGGAAATCGTTGCACGCTTGCCGGAGCTTGTATCAAATACGCTGCCGCCCATCTCCCATTTTACAGAGTGTTTAAGTCTTACCGGTGTTACCGCCGCGTAAAGCTGAACCGTTTTGCCCACGGCAACGGTAAGAGGAACGCTCTTTTTATTGGTTATATGAGTTCCGGTCGGAAAGATGTTCGCAACAACACTCTTTTGAACCTTTATTTTAATTTTATCACTTGCAAGCTTTGCTCCGCTTGCGTCATATACAGTAGCCGTTATTTCGACATTCATATTGGCAAGAGCAGACGCAAGGCTGTCCGCAAGAGTATCACCTGCAATGCCTCTGACAATAGAAACTATCAGGTCATCGTTCATACTGTCAAGATTAACGCCCGACTTTTCAAGCTGTTTCATAATCTCGTCAGCCATTTTATCGCCTACGAGAGGAAGCACGCGCACGTTTTCATCAAGCCAAAGCTGAATTATAGCCGTCTTTGACGAATCATATGCCGTAACCTTACCGTTATCGTCTACGTCGGCAAGAAGCGGTAGGTTACTCTCCCACTTTACCGTAGTACCCTCAGGCAATTCGCCTGTCGTGGTATACTTTAGTTGAAGCGTTTTATACTCGGTCAACTGCTGTATTTCGGTAATGTCATTACCGTTTTCGTCCGTAATGTTAAGCGAGACTTCTGCCGCGTAGCTCACAAGAGCAGACGGGACCAAAGTCAACAGCATAATGACAGACAGCAAAACACTCAAAATCCTGGTTGATGTTTTTTGCATACAGATCTACCTTTCCTAAAAAACCGTTTTTACATACAAATAATAACAAATTCTACATATTTTTTCAATGCACACATTATTACAAATAGTATTATAAGCCGGTCTGTGTTTTAGTGATTATACAAATACGAACAAACAAAAAAGCGCGAAATTACACACTCCGCGCTTTAATAACATATTGATATACTGCCTTACCGCACTGATAAAGCGTTTATTCCTCAAGCTTTTTCTGAGACTGCATTTTGAGATACGCATTTATGAAACCGTCAATATCGCCGTCCATAACCGCATTGATGTTACCCATTTCGTAGCCCGTGCGGTTATCCTTGACAAGTGTGTACGGCATAAATACATACGAACGTATCTGATTGCCCCAGCCTATCTCTTTTTGGTCGCCCTTAATATCCGAAATTTTGTCAAGATGCTCGCGCTCCTTGATTTCAAGAAGCTTGGATTTTAACATTCTCATGGCAACCTCTCGGTTCTGATGCTGACTTCTCTCAACCTGGCATGCTACAACAATTCCCGTCGGGATATGAGTAAGTCTTACGGCAGATGAGGTTTTGTTTACCTTTTGACCGCCTGCACCGCTTGAACGGTAAACATCCATTTTAATGTCCTCCGGAGCTATTTCAACCTCGACCGTATCATCGATTTCGGGCATTACTTCAACCGAAGCAAAAGAGGTATGGCGTCTGCCTGCCGCATCAAACGGGGAAACTCTTACAAGACGGTGTATGCCCGTCTCACTTTTCATAAAGCCGTAGGCATTTTCGCCCTCTATGAGGATACTTGCCGATTTGAGACCTGCCTCGTCGCCGTCAAGGAAATCAAGCGTAGTAACCTTAAAGCCGTGACGCTCGCCCCATCGGCAGTACATTCTGAAAAGCATCTGCGCCCAATCCTGCGCCTCCGTTCCGCCTGCGCCGGCGTGGAAGGTAAGAATTGCATTTTTGGCATCATATTCACCGCTCAAAAGAGTTGTAAGGGTCATGGTGTCAAGATCACTTTCAAACTTTTCTACGCTCTCGGTGCACTCATCGAGCATACCCTCGTCCTCTTCTTCATTTGAAAGTTCAATCATAACAAGCGCATCGTCATAATCCTGTCTGAGCTTTTCATAAGCCGCCACTTTGCTCTTGAGGTTGCTTGTGCGCTGAACGACCTTTTGAGAATTTGCTATATCATCCCAAAAGCCGTCAACAGTCTGCTCTTTTTCAAGCTGCGCTATCTCTTCTTTCATCTTATCAAGACCCAGAGCCTCGGAGAGGTCATCAAGAGTCTTTTCGTGATTTATAAGTCGCAGTCTCAATTCTTCGTATTGAAGCATAAATATAATTCCTTTACTTATAATTTTTATATATTTACAAAGCTTAGTGCCTCGCCGACTATTTAATATCGGCTATGTCATAAGGCGTTTTTTGATACACAAAGTAGTTAAGCCAATTTTGGAAAAGCAGGCTTGCCGCACCGCGCCAAGTGTCTACGGGCGTTTTTTTGATGTCGTTATCGGGGAAGTAATTGTGCGGCATCTTTATGTCAAGACCCTTTTTTAAATCGCGGAAGTACTCGCGAGCCAAGGTGTCGCTATCATATTCGCAATGACCCGAACAGTAAAAATTGCGGCACGCCATATCCGACACGAGATGGACTCCGGCTTCCTCGGAATAAGACAAAATCTGAAGATCCTTTACTCTTATTATATCCTCTTTTCGGTTTTCCGTGTGACGTGAATGCGGAACATAAAAGACATCAGAAAATCCGCGCAAAAGCGGATGATACAAATCAAGCGGTTGATGGCGAAATACGCCGAAAACCTTCTCGGGAAGCAGATGCTTCGGAATACCGTAATTATAGTAAAGCGCAGCCTGCGCTCCCCAACATATATTAAATGTGGAATACACATTTGTTTTTGCCCAATCAAATATTTTGCAGAGCTCGTCCCAATAATCGACCTCTTCGAAGTCCATCATCTCAACGGGCGCTCCGGTAACTATCATACCGTCGAATTTTTCGTCCTTGACATCGTCATAGGTTTTATAGAATTTGAGCATATGCTCCCTTGACACATTTTTTGAAATATGGCTTTTTACCTGCAGCAAGTCTATTTCAAGCTGAAGCGGAGAATTACTGAGAAGCCTTAAAAGCTGAGTTTCGGTCTCAATTTTTGTAGGCATTAAATTCAGTATTATAATTTTAAGCGGACGAATGTCCTGCTTGACGGCTCTGTCCTCCGTCATAACAAATATATTTTCAAGCTCCAGGCTATGATGCGCCGGAAGCTGATTATCTATTTTTATGGGCATACAGCCACCTCTTTCAAGAAGACGAACCTCGGTCTTTTACCCGTTTAAGTTCTGACAAAGTATTATAACATAACACATCACCGTTTGCAATGCCGATACACATAAAAATACCCCGACCGCAGTCGGGGTATTTTAAACTTATTTATTACCGTTTATATCAGCAAACGGGTTTTGTGTTTTCCTCTTCCTCGTCATCCTTACGTTTTTTACGAAGAATTATGAAGAATATAAGTGACAATCCACAAAGGAAAACAGCAGCTGCGGCGAGCGGATTTTCACGGATAAGTTCACCGGTTTTGGATATTACCGGGTTATTAATTATCGGGTTGCCGCTGTCGCTCGGTTTGGTTACCGGAACTTCGTTTGTCGGCTCCTCTACGGGTGTGCCGGGAACAATATTAATAGTACCGTCGTCGTTAACGACAAAGTCGAGCCATAAGGTATTGGTGCCCTTCGGAACAACTGCAATCTGCGAGCCGTCATCAAGTTTAATAACGGTTGTTTCTGTTGCCGTATCACTTACGCTTACCGAGAAAGTAGTCTTGCCGGCTACTTCACCGTTTTCGTCGGTGATTGTTACAACATGGAAGCCGTCTTTAATAACGTCAACGCTGTATGCACCGTCTTTTCCTGCCTCAGCCTTGATTTCGCCGAGGTCAATGTCGAGCTTAGCGCCCGGGAAAAGGTTTTTACCGCGATACACATTACCATTCATACCCATACGAACACAAGGATCTTCGTGATCTCCGCCGGGATTTGTAGTGCCCGAGGGATTAGTGGTGCCCGAAGGATTGGTAGTACCTGAGGGATTTGTAGTGCCTGAGGGATCTGTCGGAGCTGTCGGCTCTGTGGGTCTTGTCGGATCCGTCGGAGCTGTCGGCTCTGTGGGTCTTGTAGGCTCGGTAGGTTCTGTGGGATTTGTAGTCGGCTCTGTGGGTCCGAAGCATTTTTTAAATGTGAACACAATGTTCATATCGGTGGTAACCGAATCAAATCTCAACATACCGTACTGCAATTTACCGGTATAATCTTTACCGTTTACCGTGACACGCTCAAGGTGGCTGTCAAGCTTTGCAACAGCTCCGAGAGAAAGCGAATCAAAACGGTCAACGGCGAACTTAGCACCGCTTGCAATAAGGTTGCCGTCTTTAAGGACATAACCTCCGTCGTTATACGTTACGGTAATTTCATGGGTACTCGGGACTACAGTTTTAAGCTGTGTTTTACCGATTTCACCTGCCTCGGCGAAAACGCAAAGCTGCATGGTGAATATAAGCAAAACAGACAACAGCACACTGCAAGCCTTTTTCATGAAACCACCTCCTTAAAAATTTTAAAAATCAAAATCTGGCAATAATTATGCAGCAACGTACTCTACGGTATAAAGCATGTGGCCGACATACTCAGCTATGGGAGCGTTGAAGTCAGCGATTGTAACGGTTGTCGAAGACTTAACAGCGTTGTTAAGCTCGGTATATTCAGCAGCATCTCCGCCTGCTACGGTGAAGGTGAGGAATTTATCGGTAGCAGCGTTTGTCATTTTTCCTTCATTTTCAGCAACAGCCGAAACCTTGAGCTTAGCGCCGAGCTTAAGCTGAGAATCAACGGTGTAAGAAGCGTCCTGAGCTGCGGTGTCATTCCAAGCAACTGTGATCTCAGCAGGAATGGTAACGGTGTAGTTTTCGGGATCGTTGTTATCCTTATCGGTTATCTTTGTCTTAACCTGAACATCTGCGGTCTTGGGGTCTGATTTCTCGGTTATTGTAGCTGCGAATGAGGGAACTGCTATAGCTGCCATCATCATAACAGCAAGAAGAATTGATACTATCTTTTTCATAATTATAACTCCTTAATGAAATAATGTTTAACTGTTAAACAAATTATTGGTCAACAACTGCTGCTGTGAAGGTAACGGTAGCATCGCTGTAATCTGTGATGGTAGCGTTCCAAGCTGCTGCTGCAACGTCAACGTTAATGTTGTAAGTATTGTTTACTACCTCGGCAGCAGTCTTAACGGAAGTGTCGCCGCTGAAGGCGTAAGGAATGGTATAGCCGTTATCGGTAGCGGGCTTCATTTTGCCGTCGGCAGAAGCAACCGAAACGGAAAGACATTTGCCGGTCTTGAGAGTTGACGTAACATTGTAGGTGAAGGCTGTGGTTTCAGCGCCCCATTTAACGCTCATTTCAGCAGGATATGTTACTGTGAAATAACCGTCTGCGGGAACGTTTGTTGTATCGGTTTTAACGGTTGCGGAACCCTTGCCGCCTGCTGTATCCTGATTGATTTCAGCTGCAAAGGACGGAACAGAAACTGCCGCGAGCATAGCAGCCGCAAGAACTATTGAAAGTAACTTTTTCATAATATAACTCCTTTTAGGATTAAAAAATTAAGCTATCGCTTCAACAGAAGCTGTAAATGTAAGAGTATCTTCATACTCATCAATGGAAACGGATCCCCAGTTTTCCTTAGTAATATTGACATTTACCGAATATGCGCTGTTGGTAACTGTCTCGTGACCGGTTGTTATGTTGGTATCACCGGCTATAGTGTAAGGAAGAAGTCTGCCGCCGCCTGTATGGAGATTTGCGTTGTCCTGAGCTACAGTAACACGAAGGTTATTTCCGCTCACAAGCGTACTCGATACAGTGTAACCGATTTCGGTACTTTCGGTGCCCCAATAAATGGTGGTTTCGGCGGGATAAGAAACGGTAAAGGCACCGCTTATTCCGCTTCGGTCGGTAACTACCGAGGAGTTACCGACGCCACCGGAAGTAGACTGATCTATTGTCGCAGTTGCAGCAAAAGCGGGAACCGATATAGCCAAGAGCATCGCAGCTGCAATGACTATTGAAAGAATTTTTTTCATAATTGGTTCTCCTTGTATTTTGAAAGGGTTTCCGACTCTTAGATTGTAGCGGGAGCTATCGAAACCGTAAGTGTAAGATTGCCCTCGTACTCATCTACCGGAACCTTTGCCCAATCAGCTGAGGCAATGTTTACTGCTGCGTTAACAGCTTCATCTGCAACAACTGCAGAGGCTGAAGTATAAGCTGTGGTGCCTGCTACGCTGAAAGGAAGAGTAGCGGTATTGCCTGATGCGATAGCCTTGAGGTCGGTTGTACCGTCTTCCTTTGCTACCGTAACATTAAGACGGTCGTTTGATTTGAGCTGGCACTTTACGTTGTATGTAAAGTCTGTGCTTTCTACGCCCCAGTAAATAGTGGTTTCTGCCGGGAAGGTTACCGTGTAAGAAGTAGCCTCGGGACCGTCGGGACCGGTTTTTGTAGAAGTAATAACCTTAGCCGTATCGGAGGTATGGTCGCTTGTAAGCGTCTTGTCAGCTGCAAATGACGGAACGGAAACCGCTGCGAGCATTGCCGCCGCAAGAACTATTGAAAGTAATTTTTTCATTGTGGTTATCTCCTTTCAAAATCAAAGGCTTACGGTGAAAGTAAGAGTATCGCTGTACTCGCCGACGATAGCGTTGTTCCAATCGTCTGCGGCAACCTTAACCTTGAGGGTAAGTGCCTTTGCGGGATTGATAACGGGGCCGTCAGCTATAAATTCGAGGTTAGAGTCAGCCGAGAAATCGTAAGCCAATGTCTCGTTTGCATCCTCTGTAAGCTTCATAAGTCTTGAGCCCTCAACGCCGATTTTAAGCTTCTGGCCGTATTTAAGGTGAGACTCAACAGAAAATCCGTCAAGAGCTGTTTCCTCTGCGCCCCAGTAAATTGTGGTATCGGCCGGAATTGTAACGGTGTATTTAACAGCGTCGTCTTCGGGAGCATCGGGGCCTGTTTTTGTGGAGGTCTTAACAATAGCTGTACCGGTATTGTCAGTTTCCTTGGTTATGGGATTAGCTGCAAAAGCGGGAACCGAAGCTGCTGCAAGCATAACCGCTGCAAGTGCAATTGAAATAAGCTTCTTCATTATAGTAGTCTCCTTTCAATAATTAAACCTCAGCGGTAAAGGTAAGGGTGTCGTTGTAAACATCAACAACAGCTCTGTTCCAGTCCTCGCTGCTTATTGTAACCTTGAGGTTTTTGTCAACGGCGGGAGTTTCCTTGTTGCCGTAAACTACGGGGCTGTCTGCCGTGAAAGCGTTGTCACCCGAAAGAGTATAGGGAAGAGTGTAAACCTCGCCTGCTGCGGCATCGGTCTTCATAGAGCCTGTGCCTGCTACGGTAACCTTGAGAGCCTGGCCTCTCTTGAGGTGAGACTCAACAGAGTAAACAAGGTTTGTCTCCTCGGTGCCCCAGTAAATTTCTGTATCTGCCGGAATAGAAACTGTGTATCTGACAGCAGCATCCTCAGGCGAATCGGGGCCTGTTTTTGTGGATGTCTTAATTATGGTTGTGCCGGTCTGCTCTGTTTCCTTGGTTATGGGATTAGCTGCAAAAGCAGGAACAGAAACAGCTGCGAGCATAGCCGCTGCGAGTGCGATAGAAATAAGCTTTTTCATAATTTATCTCCTTATATTTATTACGCGTTAGTATATTCTGCCGTAAAGGTAAGAACATCTGTATGCTCACCCGAAGCGGCTTTTTGCCATTCAGCCTCTGCGATGTTCACGGAGAGGTCATAAGACTTCATATAATCGCCCGGTAAAAACGCCATTTGCTCTGCGCCTGTAAGCGTGTAGGCGATAGTCTTTGAGCTGTCTAAAGTGTTGACAAGCTTTGAGCCGTTGAGCGATGAAACAGCCACCTTAACGGTCTTGCCGGGAGACAGCCACATTTTAGTTGCCGTAACCTTACCTATTGCGTAAGAAGTAGCTTCCCACGGTATTTCGGTATCGGCAGGAATTGTAAGCTCATACTCATCCTGTTTGCCCTCGCCGGTAAAAATCTTTACGGAGCCTACGGGGTTCTCTTTGTTCAGCGTAGCCGGAGCCGCGAAAGACGGAACAGTCACGAGCGACAATAAAAGCACTGAGAGCAAAACTGATAATGTTTTCTTCATAGAACCACCTCCTTATGGTCTTGATAAAGCATTTAATTTGTTAATTAACCTTTAGTGTAATCTACGGTATAAGTAAGAGTAGTCGAATACTCGGCTATCGGAGCGTCCGTCCAACCGGAAATCGTCAATGACGGTTTTTGAGCGGGAAGCGCTCCCTCATTTGTACCTGTAAATTCTGTGGAAGTAAAGTTCTGTGAAGTATACGGAAGAGCGTATGTCGATGTTGCTGCATTGGTAAGAGTGTCATTTGCGACAGAAGCGCTGCGTGCTACGGAAACACCAATCTTGCTGCCCGTATCAAGTGAAGACGTAACCTTATAGGAAACATCAACGGGTTCCGTCTCGCCCCAAGGAACATCTATTTCCGCAGGAATTGTAACCTCAAAGAAGTCGTCTGCGGCAAAATGAATATTGATAGTTTTTCTGACAGGCTCGTTTGTTGTCTTGTCAACAGCAACCTCACCGGTAGCATTATCGATAAGCTCTATTGTAATAACATCTTCACTCGTTACGGTAACGCCCGTGACGGTAAACGTAAAGTTTATTGCCTTGGGAGCTGCCGCCGAAGCGGTGTTATTTGCGACATCCGCGGTTTCGGGAGAAGTGTTAAGAGCTTTTGCCGTTACGGTCTTTTCAATCGCACCCGTCATTGCAACGTTGTAATCGAGGATGTTGCCTGAAACGTCCTTAAGACCTCCGTTTTTAGAGGTTACACGAAGTGTGTAGCTTCCGTCCGGATAGTTAACGGCATTTGAAAGAGTAAAGACTGCGGTTCCCGTTGTTGCATCCTTATTGAGAGCGACGCTGTCTTTGTCTACCTCCGAAGCAAAGTTCGGGAAAATACGGAGGGTATCTATAATACCGTGGAGAGCTTCGCCGTCCGAGGAATTAACGGTGTTACCGTCGTTAACCTCTTGAACCTGCCTTATATAGCCCTTAAACGAATTGTACTCTTCAACCGCTTCAGTTATTGCGGTGAGGTCCTGAATACCGCTATTGTCCATTTGACCCTTAACGGTATTGTAAAGAGCCGTGTACTTTTCTTCAAGTCTAACAACGCCGCCCTTAACCGTCTTACCGGTGATGTCGTCGGTGTAAGTTTTGATGTTGGCAAGCACCTTGTTAACCGCCTCGGCCGCCTTAGCATAATTCTTATACTGAGGAGCACTTGCAAATTTGTCGGCCTTATCAGTTAAGATATACTTAGCGTAATAATCAAGGTCGTTATACTTTTCGAGGTAGTTTTCAAGCGCCGCGGTCTGGCCGGTAGGCATAAGCCTGCAGTCGGTCGTAAGGTCGGTCGCTTTACCGGTCTCGCCGTACATTGAAGCAACAAGAGCGTTAAGGTCTTTAATACCGGTTATAGCGGTACCGGAGTCACTCGTGTAGCCGTCACGGTAAGATTCGAGAAGTCTCAAGCGTTTTGCAACCTTATAAAGGTTTTCCATTTTTGTGACGTTCTCCGTACCGAGCGCCGCAATCGCCTCGTCGGTATAGCGCTCATAAGACTGCTCATACCAATTGATTATGTTCTGTACGTCAGCCGCGGTGATAGAATATGCGCCGTAATTTATAAGCGGCTTCTCTGTTCCGCTCTCATCGGTGCCGATAACAAAACCGGGATAAGGTAAGGCATTGCTGTCTGTTACGGAACCGCCGGTTGCTGCAGCCGGCATAGCCTCAATCAAAGGTTTCAAATCGGCAACCGCAATTTGCGGCTGATCGAGCAAAGTGATGCCGTCGTCGATGCTCTTGTACTTTTGAAGCACGCTGTATGCTCTTGCAACGGAAGGTATTGTCTTTTGATAATCCGAAAGCTGCGCATAAAGAGCAAGTGCCTTGTTTATCTTTTCGGTACGAGTGTTCGCTTTATAAATATCAACATCCGCTACCGCGTTTTCAAACTGCATTGAAGTAAGAGACTTAACCTGTGCATAATCGTCGAACGAAACGTCGCCGGTTCTGTTTTGTACGCCTGCGCCGTATGCCGAGGTACCCTGTCTGTATGTAAAGCCGACAGAGCCTATTGTAAAGCTCTTACCGTTCATTGCGGCTGCGCTCTTTCCGTTTACGGACGAATCGTCGTAATTTGACAAGGGCGCTATACCTATGGTAACACGGAAAATGTTGTTAAGGGACTCGGCTTTTTCATCTATACGATAGTTAGAGGTTGCCGAAATACCCTGAACGCCTCTCGAGAACTGGAAGAGCGGAACCATAACATAGCCCTTGTAGTGAGAAAGGGTCAGGTAATCGCCGTCTCCCGTATCTATGCCGTACTCCGAGGTGTAAGCGTAAATTCTTCTCTTGCTTTCATCCTTGGGAGTACATTTAGCCCATTCACCCGTCTTGGGGTTAATGAGATAGAAGTAAGAAGCCGCGTTGTTGCTGCCGAAGTCGAGGGTGTAGTCCTCGGCGGCGCCTTCATAGTATGAGCTGATATTAAACGCCATTGTAAAGGTATCAAGCTGAGAGAAATCGGCGTAGAATACAAGCGCCAGACGGTCGGTTTCGCCTATGTCATTTTTGGTATACGACTTAGCAAAATCGCCGAGACTCTCAGACGACATATTGTTGGCTCTCAGCGCGGAGTAATCGCCGCTGCTGCTCGGTTCTTTGTCAACAAGTCCCTTTGTAATGCTTATGCAGTTATACCAGCCTTTTCTGTCTTCGGCGTACTGGTTATTTACAGTGACCGTTGCGGCGTTTCTGCCCTCAAGACCGTTTGACGTAATGATTGCCGAGGTACCGTTTTGGCGATAATCTGTAATACCGTTTCTCTGCGGGTCATTACCGAGAGCGCCGGTCGGTATAAGTGTAGGCGTTGCGGTATCTTCACGATGTGCCGAAAGTGAAGCAAAGGGAACCTGATATGTCAAATATCCCTTAGAATAATAGTAATCCTTACCTACCTGGCCGGTATATTTTGAGTTTTCAAACTGCCAGCTTCTGGTGCCTTTTTCCAAGGAGCTGAAGTCGCCGAACGGTATAACCTTATTGTTTGTAAGCGCTTGACCTATTACAACAGAGTTGTCGGCAAGCTCTTCTTCTATGAAGCTGAAGTACTTTAAGAGTTTCTCCTCTTCCGCTCTGCCGAGCATAGTGAGCTGGCTTAAGTTAAGGCGGATATAAACCTCATAAAGGCTCTTAACAACGGCTTTATCCTCATCGCTTACCGCGAGAGTATTATCGTTGAACTCGGGAAGCTGCTCAAGCTTAGCTGCAATCATCGGAATGAAATCCTCTGCACCCGAGTTAGCAGAGCCGTAGGTTTTACCGTCTATACAAGCCTGCTTGGCGGTCTTGAACTTTTCCCAATCCTCGGCCATACCGAGTGCTGCCGCCTTGGTATCGAGCGCAGAATCCTCAAGGAAAGATGCATCGATTATACCGGATTTTCCGGCTTCTTCGGATTTGTTATATTCCTCAATTGATTTTTTATAACCGGCTATCAAGTCCTCGATATACTTAACGGCACGGTAATCGTAGGAGTTCGGATCTTCAATGTACTTTTGGCAGGCATTGAAAATAGCGCGCGGAATTTCTGTTTCCTGGTCATAATATGTCTTAACGGGCGTGCCTGTATTTGCCGCTCCGTTAAGGGTATTTTCGCTGTATTTCTGACCGTCTGTACGGTAGAACAATACATTATCAAGGAAAATCTTTTTACCTACGCTGCCGTTGTTGGTTTCAAGGCTCGTAGAAGCCGGGTCATATGTGCAACCCGTAAACTTAAAGCCTGCGGACATAATATCCTCGATAGCTTTAAAAGCATTTGTGCGATTAACTACCGGATCTTCACCCGTACCGATTTTGGTCTTATCGATATATGCTCTTTTGGGCGAATTGGCTGTTGTCTTGCCACCGTCTTCCGTAGCCATGCACGGAGCGAGCATTGTGCCGCCGTCGATATAGTATTCGCCGCTAAGAGTCGCCGTCTTGTTAATTCTGAAGGAATAGCGTCTAATAAGCAGAGCATCGGATATCGAAGTACCGGCAGGGTCAACAACTACCGGCTGCGAAAGCTTAATTTTCTCGTTATAATACTTGTTGGCATTTGCTTTAGTTTTATCCGAGCTGTTCCACACATACATATCGGGCATAGGCTTGTTTACACCGAAATCCTCGTTGGACTCCGTGACAACGGAGTCGGTTTCGGAGCACATAAACTGAAGCGGTATGCGGACATATCCCTTGAAATGGTCAAGGTCAACGGTACCGTCGTTTAACATAACCTTTTTCCAGCTGCCGTCCGTTTGCTGCAGGAATAAATATGGGGCCTCACCCATATAGCCTGCTTTTGTGGTGCCGACAGTTGAGTAAATTATATCGCCGTATCTGTTAAAAGCATTACTGCTTTCACTGTAGCTGTTGTCAAAATCCTGTGCAAAATACTTTTCATTTGCACGAAGGCGGAATGAAAGCCCCGTTACGCTGACATCGGAGAAGTCGAGATAGTACCAAATCTCGGAAGCACCCGTCGGGTCCCAAGTCTGACGGCTCCATGACGTATCAAAGGACTGAGGGCTGTCGGTGGTTGCGGCGGACTCGATACGCATTGCGTAGCCGTAGCTATTGCCCGTGTCTTTAACGCCTACACCATCGGTTCTGCCTTCGACTGAAAGGTGATTACCCTCCTGCATATAGTCAAGTGAGCCTGACGTACTGCGTACATTGTTGACTTCGGCGGTTCTCTCGTTGATTCCGGTATCCGAAAACGAACCGTGGTCATCTGCGGTACCTTTTTTATCAAAGGTAAGGACTTCACGCACGGCAAGAACGTTGTTTGTAACGGGGGCATAAGCGGACGCATCGTATACATAAGTCGGAACATCCGAAACGTATGCGTTAACAGCCTCCGAGAACCAGCCGTCGCTGTCGTACGCCGTTATCGTAATATTGTAACGGTGGTCGTCAGACAGACCCGCAGGCACCTTTGTTTTGATTTCGTCTGCCGTAATCTCAGCCGTGTACGGTGCGGTACCGGTGGGACTAACCATCTTGCGCAGCAAAACCGTGCTTGTGTGAACTTCGGTATATGTTCCGAGATCAACAAGCTCTAACATATACCCGTCAATTGTTTTTGTGCCGGTTTTGCGCTCGCTAACCTTAGCCGCGGGGAAGCTGACCGTAATTCCGCCGTCGTCATTAAGTGTTGCAGCCGCTTCCCTTTTATCCGATTCGGTAAAGGTCGGTATCGGGTCATATTCGCCCTCGCCGGCCGCGAGAACCATGGGAATCGACGTTACCAAAAGCACTACGCAAAGCAGCACAGCAGTTATGCTTTTTCCGATTTTAATCTTTGAAATTTTTTGCATAAACTGCAACTCCTTTCCTCAAAATCTGTATTTTGAATATAGTTTCTTATGAAACCACGATGGTCGTTTTTAAATCCATATTATTAAGTTTACGCTGCTCTTTATCAAAGCTGTATGTCTTAACATGGATTGTTGCAGGATAAGTTCCTGCCGCAAGCTCACGGTTCAGCGTGAACTTTGATATTGAATAGCCCGGCGGCAAGAGATTTGAGGTATATATAACCTCGCCTGTATCTGAAAGCTCTATTTCTATAACAAAGAAGCACGGGTTTTCCTCGGGGTTTGAGAATACAAAGCTTTGCTCCTTGGTATTTGCCGCCAAGGGAAGCTCGGGAATACCGTAGACCTTTATCTGCCTGCCCCTTGTTTTTGTTTTATCGGGAATCGAGATTTCGCCCTCGCCCAAAACGGCATTTTGGTCGATTACGCCTGCGGGGGGCGTTGTGGTTCCGCCATCGCCGCCTGTCGGTATAACGGACTTTAAAAGGAATATAAGACCTATTATAAGTGCCGCTATCAAAAGCGCAAACAAAAGCCAAAGCAAGAGCCTGTCTTTAACTATCGCAATGAATTTGTCAGCCTCTGTCTCTATGTAGCCGACTACCGCGGTATGAGGCATTTTCGTTGCGGCATACACCTTTTCGGTTTGCCCGTCGTCAGACTGCAAATCACCGATTTCGCGTTTGCCCTTGCCTATTTGACCGACAACCATATAGCCGCCCGAGGGATAGCGCGAGTCTATTTCTTTCTTTTTGAAATAAGAAACCGAGAAGCCGGTTTTGCCGTTTTTGTAAACGCCCTCGCCATCGGCTCCGGCAAGATGCCGAAATATAAGATCTGCCAAACAAAAAACCTCCGATAAATTGATTAAAAACGCTATATATAATAGTATACGATAAATCCGCACCGCTTCGGGTTTGCTTTAACGCTTGGTTCTCATCATTTTGCGAAAGAGCATCTATTTACCGATTTTAGGGCGCAAATGGGTACACTATTACACCGTATATTTATACTTAAGTTTACACTAAAAATGCTTTGGTGTAAAGAGCTTTTATCTAATTTAAAAACACATTTTAAATAGTCTTTAAACCAAATGTTAACAAATTGTGAACGCAGTTTGACATTCTTTTGTCATTTTGAAATGAAAATATGTAAAATTTTAGATTGCGAGCACACTTCGACAAAAATTGCAGCCGCTTTTGGTAATCTTTTACAAATTATACACCGGAAATTCTATGTAATCAATTCTCTTTCATAGAACTCTTCCGTTTAGCCTCTTGATTTTATCACGCGCTGTGCGACAAAAAAACGCCATTGTAACAAAAAGCCGTTTTAATTTCACAAACGCCCGAAAAACACAAAAAAACGGGCTTGTAAAGCAAATTACAAGCCCTGAAATATTTATATCTATAAGATAATTTCGGATATTACGGAGTTGGAGAGTAAAAATCCGCGCCGCGTCAGAGAAATTCCGCCGCTCTCACATCTGCAAAGTCCGTATTTTTCGTATTGCTTTGCGCTTTCAAGCATTTTTTGCGGTATGCCGTGATGGAAACGGGCGTAAAAACGCTCTTGAGTAAGCCCCTCGCGAAGCCTTAAAGCGAGCATACAAAATTCCTCTTCGTCGCCGCCGTCACCCTCAGTTAAACGCTCGTTGCCGCTTATAAAATACTCAATATCACGCGGATAATATGTGCGTTTTCCGCCTAAAAACGAATGTGCCGAAGCACCTATGCCGAGGTACTCCTCATCGTGCCAATATTTCAGATTGTGGCGGCTCTCAAAGCCGGGAACCGCAAAATTTGATATTTCATACTGCATAATACCGTGTTCTTCGAGGTATTCGCACATAAAAAGGTACATATCGGCCGTATCGTCGTCAGAGGGGAACGGCAATTTGTCTCTCATACGAAAAAACGGCGTATTCTCCTCTATTTTGAGAATGTAGCAGCTGAGATGCGGCACACCCGAAGAAATGCAGAAATCAAGCGTGCTTTTAAGGCTCTCTTTTGTTTGACCCGGCACGCCGAGCATGACATCAAGCGAAATATTATTTATTCCCGCTTTTTTTGCCCGTGAAACGACACTTTGAACCTCGCTTTTGCCGGCTCGTCTGCCTAAAATCCTACGTTCGCCGTCATTTGCCGACTGCAAGCCAATGGAAAGCCTATTCACTTTACACTCGCTTACTTTTTCAAAGAATTCGTCACCGAGCGAAAACGGGTTGCACTCTACCGTTATTTCCGCATCATCGGTCAAAAACGTTGATTTTGCGCCGTTTATGATTTGGCAAAGATAATCCGGAGCCAAAACCGACGGAGTTCCGCCGCCAATGTAAAGAGTATCAGCTTTACAATTAAGCTGTTTTGAATTGTTCCGAAGTTCTCGCAAAACAGCCGAAACATATCTGTTTTTTGTATCGTCATCGGCGCGAAACGAGTAAAAATCGCAATACGGGCACTTTGAATTGCAAAACGGAATGTGAATATACAGTCCTATATTATTCATCGTCTAATTTAAGCACAGCCATAAACGCCTCTTGCGGAACTTCTACCGTACCGAACTTGCGCATACGCTTTTTACCCTCTTTTTGCTTTTCAAGCAGCTTCTTTTTACGCGTTATATCGCCGCCGTAGCATTTAGCGAGCACGTCCTTGCGCATTGCCTTTACGGTTTCGCGCGCTATTACCTTGCCGCCCACGGCTATCTGAATGGGGATTTCAAACATCTGGCGTGGAATATTGTCCTTAAGCTTCTCGGCTATTCTGCGCGCTCTCGGATAAGCCTTTTCGGAGTGAATAATAAACGAGAGGGCGTCTATCATATCGCCGTTCAAAAGAACGTCGAGCTTTACAAGGCTTGACCTTTGGTAGCCGCAAAGCTCATAGTCAAACGAAGCATAGCCGCGCGTACGCGATTTTAAGACGTCAAAGAAGTCGTAGATTATTTCGTTAAGCGGGAGTATATATTTTAAGTCCACCCTGTCGGCGTCAAGATACGTCATTTCTTTATATTCGCCGCGTCTGTCCTGGCAAAGGTCCATTATGGCTCCCACATAATCCTTAGGAGAAAAGATGTGCGCCTCAACCATGGGTTCCTCCGCAAAATCGATTGTTGCGGGGTCGGGGTAGTTGCACGGATTGTCTATTTCGACTACGTTTCCGTCGGTAAGATGTATTTTGTAAACAACCGAAGGTATTGTTGTTACGAGGTCGAGGTCATACTCTCTCTCGAGGCGTTCCTGTATGATTTCAAGGTGCAAAAGCCCCAAGAAACCGCACCTGAAGCCGAAGCCGAGGGCACTTGACGTCTCGGGTTCAAACGAGAGCGAGGCGTCATTCAGCTGTAATTTGGCAAGAGCATCCCTAAGAGCCTCATAATCCGCTCCGTCCGCCGGATAAATTCCGCAGAAAACCATCGGATTTACCTTGCGATATCCTGCAAGCGGCTCCGAAGCCGGATTTTCGGCAAGAGTCACGGTATCGCCTACGCGCGCATCGCCTACGGTTTTAATCGAAGCGGTGATATAACCGACCTCGCCCGAGGACAGCTGCTTTGTCGGCTCCAAGCTCTTGGCGCGCATATATCCCGTTTCCACAATTGTAAATTCGGCACCCGTAGCCATAAGACGCATGGTCTGCCCCGGCCTTACCACACCGTCAACTATTCTGACATAGACAATTACACCGCGATAGCTGTCATATACGGAGTCAAATACAAGCGCTCTGAGCGGCTTTGAATCGTTATCATCCGGAGGCGGCACAAGGTTTACGATTTCCTCGAGCACAGCGGGGACATTCTCGCCTGTTTTTGCCGAAATTCGCGGCGAATCCATACACGGTATGCCTATAACGTCCTCCACTTCTTTAGCAACGCGCTCCGGCTCTGCGGCTGGAAGGTCGATTTTATTTATTACCGGTACAATTTCAAGGTCGTAGTCAAGCGCAAGGTAGGTATTTGCAAGAGTTTGAGCCTCTATCCCCTGTGACGCGTCAACTATCAGCACAGCTCCCTCGCATGCCGCAAGGGAACGCGACACCTCATAGTTGAAGTCAACATGACCGGGAGTGTCTATTAAGTTCAGTTCATATTTTTTGCCGTCGGCAGCCTTGTAATCAAGCTTCACGGCACGTGCCTTAATGGTTATGCCGCGTTCACGCTCAATATCCATATTGTCAAGAAGCTGCGCCTCCATATCGCGCTTCGCCACGGAGTCCGTAAGCTCCAACAAACGGTCGGCAAGCGTACTCTTGCCGTGGTCGATATGGGCAATTATGCAAAAATTTCTGATGTAGTCCTTTTTACCTGACATAAATTTCCTCTTTTATCTTTTTAAATCCCGTATATTATATCAAATTCGGAGTTAAATGTGAATACCGAAAATTATTTCTCACGGTCATAAAAAGACAGCATCGGCTTTATCTTTTTGCCGCCTATCACTCTCTGCTCGTAGTTTTTGGTTATTTTAAACACCGTCCCCGACAAAAGCAACAGACCTATAAGGTTCGGCAAAGCCATAAGACCGTTAAACGTATCGGAAAGATCCCAAACAAGCTGAATGCTCGACACGGCACCTATAAATGTCATTGCGAGAAATATTATTTTATACACCGCAGTCAGCTTTTTTCCGCCTATATATTCTGCGGCGCGCGAGCCGTACACCGACCAGCCGAGTATGGTTGAAAAAGCGAACATAACTATACCTATGGATACTATATAGGAGCCCCATTTGCCGAGCACGCTCTCAAAGGCATATATTGTTATATTGACTCCCTCAAGTCCGCTTTGCAGATTTGCCCCGGTAGTCAGTATTACGAGAGCCGTAAGGGTGCATATAACAATGGTGTCAAAAAACACCTGAAATATGCCCCACATACCCTGTGTTACGGGTTCCTTGGCATCAGAGGAGGAATGGACCATTACCGACGAGCCGAGGCCCGCCTCATTAGAAAATACTCCGCGCGCCACACCGAAACGCATGGCTCTTGAAATACCGTATCCCATAACGCCTCCTCCGACGGAGCGCATACTGAACGCCCCCGAAAATATCTCGCCGAAAGCGTCGCCTATATGGCGGAAGTTTACGATTATTATTATAAGCGCGCCTATTATGTAAAACGCCGCCATAAAAGGCACAAATTTTTCCGTCACCGTGACTATTCTTTTCAGTCCGCCGTAAATTATAACGGCTATAAGGGCGCAAACGACTATCCCCGTGACAACGCCCGGTATATTAAACGAACCCTTAAGCGCCGTGGATATTCCGTTGACCTGAGCCACCGAGCCTATTCCGAACGACGCGAACAGACAAAAAACAGAAAATATAACCGCAAGCCACTTTTGACCGAGTCCCTTTTCAATATAATACATAGGGCCGCCCACCCACTCGCCTTTTTCGTTTTTTCTGCGGAAATATATGCCGAGCGCATTTTCGGAAAAGCTCGTCATCATACCGAGCAAAGCAGAAATCCACATCCAAAATACCGCACCCGCTCCGCCGGAGGAAATAGCGGTGGCTACGCCTACAATGTTGCCCGTGCCTACCGTTGCGGCAAGAGCCGTTGCAAGTGCCTGAAACTGCGATATGGCTTTTTCGTCCTTGGTTTTTGTTACCTTGCGGTCTTTAAAAATTGCGGCAACCGTATTTTTAATTGTGTAGCAAAAACGGCGTATTTGAAAAAATCGCGTACCGCACGTGAGATAAAGACCGGTAAGCAGCATCAATATGAGCATCGGAGGCCCCCAAACGACGCTGTTTACCTTACTGTTGATATTCTGAATAAGCTCTACAAAATTTTGCATAGTACCTCCGAATGTGTTTTTATTGAATAACAAGAAAACGGGGCAAAAGCAGCTAATAACAGTATTGCTTTACGCCCCGATTTATTAAGAATAAAGCTTTCCGACTATGATGTTCACAAGAGAAACCGGCAATGCCTTTGAAAGTGCCAAAAACAGATGATATTTAGTGCCTTTTGTAGACAAAAGCTTCGGACGAGCTTTGGTTGCCGCAGCATACACCGCATCGGCTATATCGTCCGGCGACATACCGTTTTGCTCGTCGCGCTCCATACCGGCAACCGCTCTTTTAAGTGTTTCGCCGTAAAATTCGTCACCGGCGGTATTTTTCTCTCTTGCCGCGGTAAAACCCGTTTTAACATCGCCCGGCATTACGGCGCAGACCTTTATATTAAACGGTCGCACCTCGTTTGCAAGAGCCAGAGTCAGCGAATTTACAGCCGCCTTTGACGCCGAATAAAACGCCTGAAACGGTATGGCAAGCGGAGCCGCGAGAGAGCTGAGATTAACAATTCTTCCGCCGCCTTGAAGTCTCATATATTTAATTACGTTTTTTGAGCAAATAAAGCAGCCGAAGAAATTGACGTCAAACTGTTTTTTAGCTTCTGCAAGCTCTGTGAATTCAACCGCCCCTGAGATGCCGAAGCCTGCATTATTCACAAGTATATCAATGCTTCCGCTGTCATTATATATTTTTTTGAATGCCTCGGAAACCGAGTGCTCATCCGTGACGTCGCACGAGATATGCTTAACGCCGACCGTTTGAATCTTCGGCTCGCGGCGACTCAGCTCATACACCCTGTATCCGTTTTCAAGAAACTTACGGCAGCAGGAAAGTCCTATTCCGCTCGAACCGCCCGTAACAATTGCAGTTTTCATCAATCTCAACTCCGTTAAAGCAGGCAAAGGCGCAAAGCCGCCGCGCCCGTAAAATACAAAAGAATTTTATCACAGCGGAAACGTTTTCGCAACTAAATGCGAAAAAATATCCGTAAATTCTGTATGTGCAGCCGTATGTAAGATTATTATATTGCCTTGCCGTATAGTCCCGTATTTTGCCAAATCGTCCGTTATTTTATTTTATTAAACAAGCCGATAATAAATACGTCTATATTGCTTGCGGTATATTCGGCGATACCAAACGGCCGAGCTTCCTAAGACCGATTGCCGATTTTCACAATTTGCGGCGCTTTTACCGTTTTTTAACAGAATTACAGTTGCACATTTTGCTCATAAGCTTTAAAATTACAGTATATAGTTATATTGTCGCAGGCATTAAAAGCGGCACAAAAATCGGTATAAATCCGAATAAAATCAGCCGTTTCATATTCACAAAAAAGGATGGAAAAACAATGAAAAAGAAAAAAGAGAAAGGAAATAACAAGGGTTTATCGAGATACCTTGTGTCGGTATTACTGTTTTTGTTGTTCGAAGCGGTGGCAATCACACTATGGCTAATAAAGGATAATCTGTTTTATTTGCTGAATTTCAGCTACATAGGCACCTGTCTCGCATTGGGGACGGCACTTTTTACCGCCGAGAAACGCTATGCGCGTCATTTTGTACAGCTGGCAGTCGGAAGCTATATGCTGCTGTATCTCGGCATAATCTCCCGAGAAAATATGCAGATTGAAGGCTTTTGGTACTATCTGTTCCTCGGCGTTTTTGAAGCAGCAACCATTCACTATGCCGTGGCTAAAATCTTCGGACCGCTGCTGTTCGGACGTGGATGGTGCGGCTATGCCTGTTGGACGGCTATGGTTTTGGACTTTCTTCCTTATAAGCAGCCACGGAAGCCGCGAAAAGAAAAGCTCGGAATTCTGCGCTATGTGATGTTTGCGTTATCATTGGCTCTTGTGTCGGGTCTGTTTTTGTTCAAGGTCGCAAATCTTGAGAAAATTATGTTTTGGCTGTTTCTAGCCGGAAATGCGCTTTACTATATATCAGGAATTGCGCTTGCCTTTATATTTAAGGATAACCGCGCATTCTGCAAATATCTCTGCCCTATCACAGTATTTCTGAAGCCCATGAGTTATTTTTCGCTTTTGCGCGTCCACTGTGACGAGAGCAAATGCGTTCATTGCGGCAAGTGCCTGAAAGTATGCCCAATGAATGTCGAGGTTAACAAGGATTCACGCAAGCGAAAAAACGGAACAGAGTGTATTCTCTGCTACGAGTGTACAAAAAACTGCCCCACAAAGGCACTTCATTAAAGCGAAAAAGAAAGAAAGGTGCAATTCATTCGGAATTGCACCTTGTTTTTTACAAATTCAAAAAGTCTTTTCTGTAATCTACTCCAAAGTATTCGGCGAGCCGCTGCATTTCACCGTCCTTTATCGTGTTGACTCTCGGCATATTACAGGTAAGCATATAAATCTGCGCCGCTTTTTCCACGGTTTCGATAAGCCCGAAGGTTTCGTCCATCGTTCTCCCGGCAGAATATTTTTATAGACATAATACTGCACAAGTGCTAAAATTTAAGCAAATTCTAATTGAATTTAATTTTTAAAAATACTTTGGAAGAGTTGGCAAATGACAAAACAAAATTCTATGCTTACCGGCAAGCCGATAAAAAGTATAATTAAATTCTCGCTGCCGATTATGGCTTCATCGCTTTTACAGTATAACTATACATTGGTCGACAATATACTTGTCGGGCGATATGTAAGCACGGACGCTCTTGCCGCAGTCGGCGGAGTCGCCTCGATAAACTCGTTTATTGTCGGTGCGGCACTCGGCCTTACAAGCGGATTTACGATACCGGTGGCGCATGCTTACGGCGCAAAGGACCAAGACAGGGTCAACAGATATTCCGGAAGCAGCATTACGGTGTCGTTCTTGCTCGGCCTATTACTTGTTGTTGTCGCGCACATTATTTCCACTCCTCTTTTGAAGCTTATCGGCACGCCGGACGAAATTCTCGGTCTTTCCTCGGCGTATGTAAACATTCTTTACTTTGCAATACCGTTTCAGATGCTCTCAAACAATTTTACCGCAATTTCAAGAGCCGTCGGTGAGAGCAGAAAACCGCTCATATATTTTACGGCAAGTATTTTTGTAAATTTCGCGCTTGACATGCTGTTCATAAAGGTATTTCGCTGGAGCGTTGAGGGAGCTGCGCTTGCTACGCTTATTTCTCACATTACGGCAGCCGTCCTTACGGGAAATTACATTTTAAGGCGCAATACAAGCGTACATATTTCAAAAAAAGAGCTCAAACTCGACCTCAAGACAGCATTCATACAGTTAAAATTGGGAATACCCGTTTCGCTTCAGTTTACCGTTACCTCTATCGGGTCGATGTGTCTTCAAAGCGCGGTAAATTCATTCGGCACGGCGACTATTGCAGGCTTTACCGCCGCAGGAAGGGTCGAGAATATTGCAAATATACCGCTGAGCGGACTCAGCGTCGGTACACAAACCTTCGTCGGGCAAAACTACGGGGCCGGAAAGTACGATCGAATAATTAAATCGGTTAAAAAAATATTTACGCTCAACATACTTCTTTCCGTCGCTTTAAGCGTTGCTCTTCTGACGGCAGGTATGCCGATAGTCAGGCTGTTTATGACAGAGCCTAATGAAGACGTCTTGTTTGCCGCCCATAAATATCTTATCGCCACGGCGGAGTGCTTCAGTCTTGTCGCGGTGCTGTTCGTTTTAAGGAACACTCTGCAGGGTCTCGGCTTTACATATGCAAATGCGGTTGCGGGTGCCGGCGAGCTGATAGGAAGAATATCAATAGCGCTTATTTTCACTCCGCTTATCGGCTTCAATGCAGTATGCTACGCAGCCCCCGCCGCATGGCTTCTTGCAGACATCCCGCTTGCGATTATATATTTAAAAAAGAAGAAGAAATTTAAGGCGTTAGCAATGCGGAATATGAATACAACAGCGGATATATAGCCCTTGAAATTTCTTTATCCGCAAACGAAATAAAAAGAATTATCATTAAACAGTCGGGTAAATCTCGTTTTATATATCGATTTCATAAAATTATTTATATTGAAGTCAGCCGAGAAAGGAAATAATAATGGAAAAAAAGTGGTTATACAAAGTTGAAAACGATAAAATAAGTGTGCTTTTGTCTCTGATAGTAACGGTCATATTCGCTGCTGTTACGGCAGTATTGCATGGGTTTATTATCACCTTGGTATTTACAATAGTAATGGCTGCATTGACTCTTTGTTCTGCTTATCGTTTTATATTTATAAAACTTTTGATAGGAGAAGACTCGTTTTGCCATTGCAAATCACCTTGGGATAAAAAGGAATACAAGTACACAGATATATCAGAAGTTTGGGAAAGCACAGGTAAATCGGTAAACGGTGCGAGCCAGAACTATTTGAATTACAGAACCCCGAGCGGCGAAGTGGAAAAATTTTATTTTTCGCCGTGTCAATATGATGAAATTTCTTTTCTTATTGAGAAAATTGACAAGGATTATTTTAATAAGGAAGAGGCCGACGGTAGCGAAGATGAGCAATAAACAAAAATACGTGATTGACGGTAAATTATACGGAAAATTCCCAGTGCTTTTTTCTTCGGCAGTCAGCTTAGTGTTTTTAGCTTTGGCTGTTGACCAATTAAGAGGCGGGAGTGGTAAAATTTTTACAGTAGGTCTTATGTTTTCGGTAGGCTTTGCTTTGTCGTTGTTTGTTTCAATTCCGCTGATTAACAGATATTTTTTCTTTAAGGTATGCGTGGGCGAGAACGATTTTTCTCTTCGCACAGCTCCGTTTAACGAAAAGACATATAAATATTCAGAGGTGAAAAACGCAAAAACAGAGCAGAAAACGTCAATGAGAAGAGGCGGCGTTGTCTGTATTTATTATTTTTATTTCACGGACAGCGACAACAAAGAGCGTAAGTTTTTATTTGACAAATCCTTGTATGAAAAGGAAACAGACGCATTAAAGAATCGGATAAATAAACAAAATCTCACTCCGTAACGAAGTGAGATTTTTTGTTAAGCACCGAATTTTAAATTTCGAGACATAAGAATCAATAAGCGGTAGCGAAGCTGATTAAACACCCGTGGTCTTAAAGGTGCATCATCAGAAACCGATTGCAGCCATCTTGCCGTCGTCACGGCTTAAAAGCGGTGCGGCAATATCTGCTACGGTTATAGTTCGCATTTCGTCATCCGTCAAATGGTCAATGTCTGATTTTGCAAGTCGTGATGCCTGCTTTAATGAGGAGAGCTCAATCAAGTTCCTGACATATCTCCCGTTGCCGAAATCTTGCTTTTTTCTTGCGGCATCAAAAACCTCACCGAGCTTTTTATGCGCTTCTCCGGTAAACTTAAAGCCCGTTTTTTTAATCATCAAATCGGCTATATCTATAAGCTCGTCGGTACTGTAATCGTCGAAGTTCACATGAAATGCAATCCTTGAACGCAAACCGGGGTTTTTATTGAGAAACTCTTCCATTTTATCGGGATATCCTGCAAAAATAACAACAAGGTCACTACGGTTGTTTTCCATTTCCTGAACAATCGTGTTGATAGCTTCGTCGCCGTAAAGTCCGTTCCTGTCGTCAACCAAAGAGTATGCTTCGTCAATGAAAAGCACGCTGCCCTTTGCCATATTAAAATGCTTTTTGACAAGCGGCGCTGTCTGACCGACAAACTGCCCGACAATATCCGCTCTGCCTACTTCATAAAGATCGCCTTTGGTGAGGAGCCCGTTATCCTTCATTATCTGTGCAAACAATCGGGCAACGGTTGTCTTTGCGGTGCCCGGATTTCCCGTAAACACCATGTGCATTGACGGGCGGTCAGCCTTTATTCCTTTTTCCGCATAGAGCTTTTGCATTTTGAAAAAGCTTACCGCGTTTTCGATAACCTCTTTTGCATTGTCAAGACCGATCATTTCGTGCAGCTCTACGGCCGCATTTCCTTTCGGAGCTGCTTTTACTATCTCCGATTTTACTGTTTTTACATCTTTATACTGAGCATAAACGACGGTATGCAGTTTCTCCGTATACCACTCATCAAACCAGCGGTTTAGTTCTGTAATATGGAAGCTTTTTCCGTCCTTGATATTGTTGAAAAGCTTGTCGTCGGCATCTATTTTGTTATCCTTTGCCCTTTCGGACAGATAAATCTCAGCACGTTCGGCATTTGCCATATCCTCTGTAATTTCAACTATCGGCACAGACGTCAGATTTGCAAGAAAAGAATCGCGTGTTTTTACGGAATCGAGATTCGTCCAGAAAACAGTCAATACGGATTGGCAGAATGTTTTTGCCGTTTCACAAATTCTCTCAATGCTATTACGGTTGTTTCGCGCAAACCGGTCGTTGCTTTCATCATCCGAGTGATACCTGATGATTATTGCACCGCCTCCGCAGCTTCTGTAAAGCGCTTCAAGGGCACTATCGTTAAAACTATCATTTTCATAAAAGTCAACATAAGTATAACGCTTATTAAAAATTCGGCCGTTATCATACAGTGCTGAAATCAGCGAGCGCGAAAGTCCCTCTCTCGTTTCATTTAAGCGAGTTCTAAGGAAATAGTGAACAGGATGACCTATTGGGGCTTTAATCATTTTGCCTGCATAAATCCTGTCGATTTCCGGAAGAAAGCTGTCTGAATACAGATGTTTTTTCGCCTCGTCGACAATTTCCTCTCGGCTTTTTAATTCAATAATGTTTTCACCGTATTTTAAGCTGTTAAAACCGTGTTGATTTAATAAAGGAGTTATGCCAAATTTTTCGGTGAGATCTTCGTCATCTCTTATAAAATTTGAATATTCTGCTATTCGGAGATTATCCCTTAGTCTATCAAAGACCTGTTCTTCGATAGAGTTATACTCCGTCTTGAAATTGCATAATTTCATATAATTATCGAGGACACTTTTTATATTGCCGCGCTCATTTATAATCGCTCCGAAATAGATAACATTATTATTGCCGGTGCTTATGGCAAAAACATAGTCTTTTTTATCCGACTTGATATAAAACGTCTGTGAAAGGCTCTGCATATTATCAGCAAATTCATCAAAAACGTCCGACTTTTTTCTCGGAATTTCAACATCCGAAAGAACGGTAGCTTCAATTTTGTAATATCGCATAATAAACCTCCAAAAACAAATAACTGACTTCCGGCTTTTTCTTACGCATATATAATATCATTCGTGATGTACCTTTTTAAGTACATAAAATATCCTGTAAATACATTTGGCTTTTGCTGTCTTACATTCTTTTTTTGATAAACGGTAAGTACAGAATCCTACTGTGCCAAGCCCGACGAACTATATAAATGTCTTTCCGAACAACAGCAAGTAACTCGCTTACGTTAAGAATCATATTTCAGGATAGCTGAATTTCTAAAACATGCGGAGCGTGGCTCACCAACGAAATCTACAATCATTATAAAAACGATTTTCTTAATGATTATACAGACAAAATTAAAAAGCTTGTCACCGAGTCGGCACTTTTTATAAATGATTTTCTTATCTTTCTAATTGATTTTTTATGCTCTAATGGTGAATCTTGCGACTTTGCCCCACGGTGGAGTTACATCTTGATTATTTATAAGCCAGAGAACAGGAATATCGTTTGCAAGTTCCTCTTTAGGAAACTGAGCGTAACCGTCGGTCAAAATGATAATACAGTTTGGCTCTTTTTCTTTCATATGCTGATTGACATATTCAAAAATAATTTGAAAATCCGTTCCGCCTCCGCCTGCCGGTTTTATAACATTAAATTCCTCAAACGATGAAAACGGTTTCGGCTCAATAATCGCCGCATCAAAAAAGCCGAGCCAGCCTTGCAGTTTTCCGTCATATTGGTCAATCGCACCTTTTATTTCAGAATAAGCGGTGGTCATATCATTGTCTGAAATTGAACCGGAGGTGTCTATGAAGAACAATATATCACTAACATTATCGTTTTTGCCCATTTCATTAAAATTCGGAAGGAAGAACGGACTGTCTTGAAATCTTCTGTCCGGTGGAGAAAAGGAATAATCGCAAATTTCTTCCTGAATAAAATCGTTCAATATCGTTCTCCAGTTTGTTTGCGGTTTTTTTAATTTTTCAAGCATACGCTGTGCAAACATCGGAAGCGTTCCTCTGTTGTTTGAAGCATCACGGACTTTAATAGCTTCGCAACACTCTGCAAAATTCTTTACCCAGACATCTCTCAGCTTGCTGTCTTCTTCAAATTTTCCCCATTGAGAATGGTCGTCCCATCTCTTTGCATTTGATTTTTTGTTTCCGCTGTCAAAATTCTTTTGCTTGCTCTGTAACATCTCGTAAACTTCTTCGGCTGTATAAAGATAACCTTCCTTTCCGTCAGGAGCAATGTGCATACTTTCGCCGTATGTTGACAAGGTTATACTGCTCGCCTTGTCGTCATTCTCGTGCATAATAGTTGAATTTATCACTATATCGGCAGCAATATTATACCGTTCGTTATCTTTGTACTCACCTCTTAAACAGTGTTGAAGAACAACATGAAGTATTTCGTGCATCAAAACATAGTCTAATTCTTTATCTGACAGTTCTTCAAGAAAAAATGGACTAAACGCAATACGCACTCCGTCGGTATAGGCAGTTTCGCAACCCTCATCAATAGAATAAATCATATGCATTAACAGCAAACCGTAAAAGCCGTGACTACACAGAATACGCATTCGTGCCAAAAGAAGCCGATTGATATACTGCCTTACTTTTTTGTTAGATATTACCATTTAACAACTTCCCTTTCGAGTTCAGCCATGCAGAAAATTCGGGGATATTAAGAAGCTTCTTTCTGTAATCCTTTTCTATATACATATAGTCTTTAAGCAAAACCGTTGAAAAATCGGGAGCCATTTGTTGGGCATATATTATCGAATTTGCTATGCGCTTCATATCATCTCTATACTCTCTGGCGTAAGCAGTCATAGAGGCACACAACGCATACATGGCATCCGTGCGTGTAGGAACTTTTGGCTGTTTTCCGTCGAATATTTCTTCTATATTTGGCAGGTCCTTATAAACCTTTGACCATGTTCTGAATTCAATGGCAGGTCCAAACCCGATTACACCGGCTATCAATGAATACATCTTGTCAACATCAGAATCTACATAATTTAAAATGTTGCTCACCATCTCCCACGAACGAGGTGTTGCAAAAGCAAGGTCGTCGGCATTAGAATCAAAATTCATAAGACGCTCACGATTAAAAGTAAGAAATCCGACAACCTTTTCGTTTATTCCACTTTGAATAGCCCACTGTTTCCACGAATTGAAACTGACTTCAACCTCAATGTGCAAAAGTCTGTTGGCAAGTGCTTTTGGCATCTTAAATGCCACGGATTTGTCGGTTGTTCTGTTGCCGGCAGCAATGACTATGCAGTTTTCGGGAAGTTTATGTTCTCCAACTGCTCTGTCAAGCGTAATCTGATATGCCGCCGCCTGAACAGATTGAGGCGCTGCTGAAATTTCATCAAGAAAAAGGATATTGACAATGCTGTCACTTTCGTCCATTTGAAAAATTTGCGGTTTTAGCCAAACGGCAAGCGTCTTGTCTGCATTTGAAGTTGGAATACCACGCAGGTCAATCGGATTAAAAAGGAGCAACCGCACATCGGTGATATGTACCTTTTTTCCTGTTTGACTCTCTATTTCTTTTCCAATCTGTCGAACAGCCTGTGATTTGCCGACACCGGGCGCTCCCCACAACATAACTGACGGAAATTTTCTGATAGGCACATTTGCATTGATTATATTACAATATGCCGTTGTCAGTTCATCTACAAGTCTGTTAATATTCATCTGCGGAATATTTGCATTTTTTATTTGTTCTTTTCCGCTCACTTTTTATTTACCCCCAATTTATTATCTATTTCTGCAAGCTTTTCTTTTAATTCGGCAATAACATCCGCATAGTTTTCATCATTGCCAAGTTCCTTTTGAATGCCTTTTTTGCGCTCACCCATATTGAATAATTGCTTTTGCTGATTTTCTATATGCTTATCAAGATTGTTCAGATAGTTGTCGATTCTGATTAAAACGCCAACCTCTGTATCGCCGAGTTCAACATAATATTTGCCCTCCCGTTCTAACCAAACAAACGGCTTTCCCTTTGCCATATTTGCAGGCAGAATAATCTTAAATCCGCAATATTCGAAGGCTGTCCTTTCTTTGATTTGTAATTCATTGTTTTTGACTGCATTAAACAGTGTTTCACGCAAAAGCTTTCTTTTTTCCGCTTCTTTGTTTTTGTCAGCAGAGGTCACCGCAACCGGCACGTCTTTGCGATATTGGTCGAAATATTGCTTGTCCTGCATTGCCTTGTTGATAAGCTCTTTCTGATGAAGCATTTTTGAAGGGAGCTCTTTAAGTTCCTTATCAAGTCTTATTCTCGTTTCGACCAATTTTCTCTGCAATGTATAATACCGAGAAAGCTCGTTTGCTGTTTCAACACGCTTTTTAACAAGAGGGTTTCCTACTGCAAGAGCCTTAATTTCTGCATAATTCAAAACGGTATCCTCAACATCACTACCTTCACGCTCTGTGTACGAGCCTGACAACAAGCTTGTAATAAATCTCTGCTTTGTTTCGAGAAGTTGCCACGAATACGCATCAAAGCTTCCCTCGGTGATATAGCGGAATATTTGAACTTTTGGATTTTGATTGCCCTGCCTGAGTATTCTTCCTTCACGCTGAGTCATATCAGCCGGTCGCCATGGAACATCAAGATGATGAATGGCTATCAGTTTATCCTGAACATTAACTCCGATACCGAGTTTGAATGTAGAGCCGATTAAAACACGAATATCGCCGTTTCTCATCATCTTGAATAATGTGTTTCTTTTTGCCTCAGTTGTTGCATCATGGACGAACGCAATTTGCGACGGCAATATGCCTTTTTCAATCAACAGCCGTTTGAGCTCGTCATACATATTGAAACTCGATTTAGGCGTTGATGTGTCACAAAAGACAAGTTGCGTTCCGTCGGTTTTTAGATAAATATCAAAAACATTTTCGGCACAACGATACACTTTAGACTGCTGTGTAAATGGCTCATTCGAGTCAACCAACCTTATATCAAGTGCAGCTTTACGACCGTCTGTTGTGATTTTAAGCATATTATCAACGCTTCTGTTAACAAAGCCGGCTCTGACAACATCCGCACGAGAAGAAATAAGATCCAAATAATTTTCAAAGCTTAGCGTTTTACCGATAAGCGCATCCGAATAGCCATCAAACGCAGGGATTCCGTTAACCTCGTCCATATGATGAAAATCGGCAATCTGTGAAAACAGCGTTGTCAGCTCCGGCAGATTATGAAATTTTGAAAATCTTGTAGCAAGGCGGTAGCTTGAGGTATCAACATCTATTTCAAATTCAGTTGATTTTTCGGCAAACATACCTATCCAACTGTCAAAGTTCTGCAAATCAAGAAGTCCGAGTTCTCCGTTTTGTAAATATTTTTGCATAATAAACGCATCAGTTATTGAGTTGGTTATCGGTGTTCCTGTCGCCATAACAACTCCCCCTCCGCTTTTTTGAACTACACGAACCTTATCAAGCATATCTTTGCATTTTTTTGAGCCGCTGCGAGTAATTCCAAGCACATTGTCCGCTTTTGTTTCGATAGGTACATTTTTGTAATTGTGTGCCTCATCAATATAAAGACGACTTATACCAAGATCATCAAAGAAAACGCCGCAATCAATATTATCAAGCGTGGTCGCAAGTACGGCAAGTTGTTTCCCCAATTTTTCATTTTTCTTCCTAAGACTCTTGGTTACCTTTTTCGAATCATTCAACAAGTCATTTACTTTTTCTTTCATATCCCGAAGCTCATCGATGTAAAAATCTTGCGAAAGCGGTATCTGTTCGAAGCAGCTGTAAGCCATAATGATGCCGTCAAATTCTTCGTCTCTGATTTTTTCAAGCACCGTATCTCTCTTTGAAGGAACAAAGCTTTTGGGTTCAACAGTCAAAAGCTTTGCATTAGGATACATTTCAATAAAGATTTTTTGCCATTGACCGACAATGTTGTTTGGAACAACATACAAATTCTTTTTGGATAGTCCCATTCTTCTGAGTTCCATACCGGAAGCAATCATTATATAGGTTTTTCCGCTTCCGACATCGTGAGCAAGAAGTGTATTCGGCGTGAAAATAATTCTTGCAACTGCATTTTTTTGATATGGAAAAAGAGTTATATTTGGAGATAAATCCGGAAAAGTCAAGAACGAACCGTCAAATATTCTCCTGCGAACACAGCTATATTTGTTTTCAAATATGGTTTCCAGGCGTTTCTTACGCTTTTCGTCTTTCCACACCCAATCCTGAAACTCTTTAATCATTTTCTGCTGTTTTTCAAGTGCGAGCAAAGTTTCCTCTTTGTTGATAACACGCTTTTTGCCCGAAGCATTTATCTTGCAAGCAACCTCGTTCTTTACGGCAATCGTTTTCATATTAAGCGTTCTTTCGAGAATATATAAGGCCTCAAGTCGAGAAGTGCCATAAGAGTCCGTATCTGTCACGCCATGTCCATAGCGAGTTTTTTCCGGTATTTCCCATGTTCCGGTGAGCTCGTCATGTTTTACAGAAAGGTATTCTTGTGTGCTTTTACTGTTACTCCAGTATTTTGCTTGTCCGCCAAAAAGATGCTCAATGAAATCATCAATAACATCTGACGGCACCCACGGTGAACCAAGAGTTATATAAATATCCTCAGTTGCAACAGTCGGCGGAAGAACCGACTCAATGGCCTTGACATTATCTTTAAAATATCCGTTATACTTTTTGTTTGCCTTTTTTGCCTCTTTCCACTTTTGCATAAGATTGCCGGAAAGATATTCATCGGCTGTTTCCCAACCCTGATAAAAACACTCGTTCCAAGTTAACGGATTTTGATAAATTGAACCTTTCAGGGTGGTTATAACAGTCTTATAATCACTGCCTGTAACCGATGCAATGAATTCAATATCGACTCTTCCGAGAGTGGTCAAGGATTTTACAAGTGCGTCTGAGATACTTTCGATATATATTCCGGATGCGCGCTCATCCGCATTAAAAGGATTGTTCCAGTCAAGTGGAAGATCCATACAGGTTACTTCTTTAATATGTTTCTTCTGCTTACAGATTTTTTCTTCTTTTTCTCGCTTTTCATCTTCTTCTCGTTGCTTGCGTTCGGCTTCTTTTCTCTTTTCAACAGCTGCTTTTTTCATGAGCTTCAAATCATCAAATGCAATTTGAAGCGATTCAACGGCAACATCTATATCTTCCATGGAAAGTCTATCGCCAAAATCCTTTAAGTTTTGAAAAAACTCGTCCAATATATTCTTTGTATTACTGCTGCTCATATTGTCACCACCTTAACAGGAGTATACAAAAGCAAGTGGGACAAAAATAGGCCATCGCTTTATTGAAAACACCACCGAACACTTTTTTTGCATATAAAAGCACCACGATAAAAAGTATCGTGGTGCTTTTATATTTATATTCAATTTCTAAACTCTTTCATATCGTCAAGGCGGAGGAGGACAGGCTCGGTTTTGCCGTCTGCTGCGCCCATATCAATATCAATCCAAGTTTTTGTTTTGATTATTTTATTGCGATATTGTTCACCGTAATTCATTGTCGGTGTGTGACCGAAAACGGTTATAATATCGTCAAAATAATCATCGTCAATTCTAGGCCACGCCCAAATAAAAGCATCGGCAGGATAGTCGCTGATTTTTTTGCTCTTTTCAAACTCATCAATGCCGCTGTGACAAAGGAAATAATCCTTTCCGCCTGCCGTAACAGCTTCATACAGTGGGCAGTCACGCAGGTAATCGAGAATATCCGCAACCGTTTCGGGTGATTCTTTGTTAAGTTTTGCAAGCGATTTCAGCGTAACATCACCGCCGTTAAGCTGATAATTTGATAGAATTTCTATTTTTTCGCTGTCAAAATCAGCAATGCTGTCGTCAGTGATTTCATCAAACAAAAACTCGCAAGCAAGAAGCATTGCCTCGTGATTGCCGAGAACAAGCTGAACATTAGGCCGAGGGAGCAACCACCGCAAAATCCCAACACCGCCGTCGCCGTTTCTGTCAATCACATCACCGAGTATGTAAAGAAAATCATCCTCGCAAAACCCGGCTTTTTCAAGCAATGTTTTTAATTTTTCTATCGAGTAACCGTGTAGGTCGGATATTACATAGGTCATCGTTTCTCTCTCACAAATATTCAATCATATTGCAAAAAGATAAATACAATTCGTTTAGTCCAATGTAATTTTTAATATCATCTATACTGATGTACTCTTTTTTATCATAGTTCCAAATTCAAATATTTTGATGTTCGATATTATATAATATATCATTATATCATTGGAAATTAATTATTTTCAAACATCATATAATTTTAATGCATTAACCATATGATTAGCGCCTATTAGGAAAACACACTGTCAAAGGGGTTCGTAGCGGGGGTTAGCCCGCTACTGCGGTATCTTCCGTAGTGTTAATTTCAATGTACTCTGCAATCTTGTGGAGCTCGTCAGCAAATTTGAATTTCACGCTGATATTGCCGTTTTCATAGACCTTGATATAATCCACAAGTTCAACCAAGATTTCACGGTTGAGGGCTTCAATGTTCTGATACTTCATAAAGGCTACCAGTGCAGGATGTTCGTTATCTACACCATTTGCCAGTTCTGCGCGTTCAGCGTTCAGCCGGGTAAGCACTGCGGAAATATCAGAAGTCTGCCGTTCATAGTCGGCCTTCATATCCCGGTATTCCTGCTGGGTGATTTCACCGTCTTTCCAGTCCTGATAAAGAGACTGCTTGTAGCGTGTTATCTTTGTCAGTTCCCGCTCTTTTGCAGCTATCAGATCGTCCAGTCGGTAAGACTGGCTTTTTTTGATTGGAGCGGAATTGATCTGTGTGACGATTTCCGAGTAGGAAACAGCCAAATGCACCTGATGCTGTACGGCGAACAGAACAGCAGTCTCCAGCCGCTCATGCTTGATTGAGTGCATGGTGCAGGCTGTCCGGGAACGGTTCTTGTAGGTTGAGCAAGAATAATATACATTGTTGTTCTTGCCAACGCATCGGGTAATGGCCCGCCCGCAATCGGCACATTTCAGAAAGCCGCTGAATAAATGTACCTCACGGCCTTTCGGGGAAGTACGGGTATCACGCTGTAAGAGAGCCTGTACCTTGTTGAAAGTTTCATAGTCGATAATGGCCTCATGCGTTCCAGCCACTTCCACCCATTCCTCGCGGGGAACAGCTTCAATCTGGTGTACCTTGTAGCTTTTCACCCGGCTCCGGCCTTGGGCTAAATCCCCGGTGTAGGTCGGATTGGTAAGAATGGAGTGGATCATGCGGGCTCCCCACATAGGATCGTCATACCCTCTTGTCGAAACAGGCAAGCCCTTTTGTACCTTGTAAGCCGAGGGGCTCGGTACGCCGTGTTCGTTCAGGTACAACGCGATAGCACGTTTTGATGACCCTTGAATAAGCATTGTGAAAATGAGTTTGACATTTTCAGCAGCATCGGGATCAACAATCAGCCTGTGCTTGTCCTTTGGGTGCTTTACATAGCCGTAAGGAGCAAATGCTCCGATATACTGGCCGTTGCGCCGTTTGTAATCAAATACCTGCCGGATCTTTTTGGAAGTCTGATAGCAGTAATTATCGTTCATCACGTTTGTAATGGGAACGATGATGTTTGAAACGCTGTCGGGGTTCTTGTAGCTGTCCACATTCTCAGCAAGGCTGATAAAGCGAACACCCATTTGAACAAACAGGTTATCGATCAAACTTCCGGCATCGCTATAATTTCGTGCGAAGCGGGACAGGTCTTTTACTATAACGCAGTTGATTTTACCACTCATGACATCCGCCAAGAGCCGTTGAAAATCTTCACGGTTGGCGTCCGTTCCAGTATGACCATCATCCACATATTCCGTGATGCTTTCAAACTCGTCAATGTTGCGTCGGTAAAAATCGTTCAGTAGGTCACGCTGGTTCTTTACGCTGTTGCTATCGTCTTTTCCTTTTTTCAAATCTTCCTTTGAAAGCCGGATATAGATGCCCAGCCGCCAGCGGCGGATTGTGTAAGAGGGAGAGAAACTCTGCTGATACCCTCTGTTTTTTGCTCGTGCCATTGTTCCTCCTTCCCTATCACATTACACTTATATTATAACTCTGTCCGGGGAGGACAACAAGGATGCCTCCGCTTCGGGACACTTTGTCTCGAAGAAGCAAAACGAGCTGTAACCGAAGTTACAGCCCGCTTCTTTGCCGCAGCAGGAAATCCGTCAGCTTATCTTGGAGAGATGGCCCGCTTTCAGCAAATTCAATTTTCACGCCAACACCACCGATGCAAAAGCAGTATGGATTTTTGACAGTCTGCAAAAATCGAGTGATGCGCTCCTTTCGGGAAAGCGCATTGTCAAAGGTCATACCGCTCACATCAGGCAGGGACTCGGCAGCCACCGCGCCAATGTCAACGCTTCTCATTTGTTCAAGTTTCTGTGTAGTTAATTTCACGGTAAACCTCCTTCGCAGATTGATAGAACGCCTCCCGCTGTTTGGTGGGGAAACGCAACAGGCCAGCACCACCGGGATGCTGGCCTGTTGCCTTACTCCACCTTGGGACACTTTGTCTCGAGGTTTATTATAGTTTTTGAATATTAGAGAGCACCGCACATGTTTACTTGGCCTGTCCAAAGACAATCGTTATTTTCTGTGCGGCGCTCTCAACGCAAGTAAAGCGACAAGCCCAGAGGAACAGGCAGCCAACCTGTTCAGCGCCGGATCATGGCCTTGGGATGGCCGGGCCCATTTACAGTGTTGGTGTTGTTCGCTCAATCCCTTTTGGGAAATGTCACCGCGCACCCACCGTTTGGCTCCCCGTACTTACTCAGGGTTGCCGTTATTCCCTTGCGTTAAGAAGAAAACCTCCTCTCATAAACCGAGACATTTTTTCATCAATTCCAAGTGGGTTAAGAAGAAAAAATCAAAAAGTTTTTTTCATGCGTTCAAGGCCACGCTTGATCGACTGGCGAATAGACTCCTCATGTACGCCCTCGGCCTCGGCAATTTCCTTAATCGACTTGCCAAGAATGATATGTGCGTCAATTCTGCGGCCCTGGATCTCCGGCAGAGAATTGAGAGCGTTCCACAGACGAAGAAAGGTTTCCATCCGTTCAAGGAGCTCCTGCGGGGTCGGCTCATGCAGGCAAGCGGAATATTCAATCCCGTCATCGCAGTCCAGAGAATACTGCGCCTTGTGCCGGGAGAGCCGCCGCTGGTAGGCCATTTCATAGCGGGCATCGGCCTTGAATACCTCGGCCACCTCGTCAGAAACTTCGATAAGCTGATCCTGCGTGTACCAATAATAAAAATCTTTCAAATTGATAGTAGTCATCGTAAAATCCTCCATTTCAGTTTGTTCGGGGTTGGTCGGAAACGAAATGGAGCAACGGCGGAGAACGGCACCGCACCTCGGGACACTTTGTCTCGAAGTCTGGAAAGCAAAATGCGCCTGTGCGACACAAGGCCGCACAAGCGCACGAAAAAGTATTATCGGTTATGTACTGTTTAATTTCATGTTCAAAACCGGACTGCTCCGATGGAGGGACTACGCTTTTTTTAGCTGGTGCAAATCATGGATACTACGAAAAAGAGAAAAGGACACGGTAAAATAACCTCCCATCGACTACCGTGTCCCTGCAAGTCGTCATTGGTTTGTGTAAACGCAAAGAAACGGCGGCTCTGATTTCTCAAAACCACCGTTAGGGTAATAACTTAAAATGAGCGCGCAAAATCACCTGCCCCAGCCAGCGGTTTTTTTCTTTCCCCGTAGTCGGGGCAGGTTCATGCGCTATGCAATTATTCTTCTTTAGCTTCTATCAAGCTGATATTTTTTGCTCTGCGTTCCACATAGCAGCATATTTTCCGCCTTTCGCAAGCAATTCTTCATGGGTTCCCGATTCAGCAATCCCACCATCACCCATTACAAGGATTTGGTCTGCATTTTTGACAATGGAAAGGGTATGAGCAATCATTACCACTGTCTTTTTCTCTTTTAGCAGATTGGCGATGGCCTGCTTTACGGCAAGCTCATTTTCAATGTCAAGAGATGCGGTTGCTTCATCCAAAAGCAGGATGGGGCTATTTTTCAGGATGGCGCGGGCTATTGAAATTCGCTGACGCTCACCGCCAGAGAGAAGATTTCCATTCTCGCCAGTCGGCGTATCGTATCCCTTTTCCATCTTACGGATGAAGCTGTCACAGTTAGCCTCCCGGCAGGCAGCCTCGATTTCCGTGTCCGTAGCATTAGGACGAGCGTGTCGTATATTATCCCGGATGGTATCGTCAAAAAGAAATATGTCCTGGTCTACCATAGAAACTTGCTCCAGTACACGCTCTGCGGCAACATGGTTAATGGGTTTACCGCCAATAGAAATCGTCCCGCCCGTTGCTTCATAATATTTTGCAATCAGGTTCAAAATAGTAGATTTGCCGGAGCCAGAGTCTCCGACAATGGCCGTGAGCTTTTGATCTGGCAGCGTAAAGGTGGCGTGTTTTAGTACCGGTTCACCGGGAACATATGCAAAATCTACATTGTCAAATGTGATTTCATGGGTAGCTGTGTGAAGCGGCTCCATGCTGCCAGTTTCCTCCGGCTCATTCATTACACTCAAGATTTTGTTTTTCGAGATCATCAGGTTCTTATAACTGGTAAGGTCTACAAAAATCGAGTTAGCCAGCTTTGCACAGAACAGGGGCAGCATACAAATCAAAAGGTAGTCCACCGTGTTCAGTGTCCCTGCGACCCAGGGTGCATAGGCCAGCAAGATAACCAGCGGGCAGGACAGCCAACTCAAAATACCAAAGACCGCACCAATAGGAAGCACTTTTGATTCGTACACAAAGCTGATCCGGGAAAACTCCCGCATGGCGTTGATAACAGTTTTGTTCTTCATACCGCCTACACCATAAGCTCGGAAAGTCTGAATACCAGAAACATACTCAACAATGCTGCTGACGTTCTCCGCACAAATATCGTTCTTTTCTTTTCCATATTTCCGTACCATGCGGAAAGAAAGCCATAGGCCGGGGATTAAAAGAAGATCGGCTATCAGCAGGATAATTCCTGCCGGAACATAGAGCGTCATAACAAAGACAATCAACATCAATGACAGGGCAAAATTCTTTGCGAAATCTCCGACTTTATGGGTCAGGATTTTTTCGTAGTTGTTTACGTCGCTTGTAATGGTGTTGATATAATCGCCGGTCTGCCCCTGCGTAAAGCGGGACAGTGGGATGCGCTTCAAATGGTCACCCATAAAAAGCCGAATATTCTTACTGACCTCCGCACCGCCAATCTGCGCTTTGGTATAACCGTAGCTGTAAATCAGGATACGGAGAAGAAAAACCACTGCAATAATACCGGTCAGAGCCAGAACGCGGTTCATGTCAAATTGACCCGACCACAAAAACTGCATAACAGAGTAAAGCAGCATAAATAGGCTGCCGGAGAGAAGTCCTTCCAGAACAGTACCGCCAACACCAATATAGAAATTGTGGTTCTTTTTTAATACATCGTGCTCATTCATACTGCTCGCCTCCCTCCAACTGATAAGTGATATTCCGGGCTGTTTCGTAGTCATCCCACGCTTTTCGATAGTAGGCGTTGGTCTTCCGAACTTCCTCATGGGTGCCAACGTTGGTAATTGTATGGTTTTCCACCACAGCCACCCGGTTGCACATTTTCAAAGCACTCAAACGGTGTGCTACTACAATGACTGTTTTGCCTTTGCATAGATTTTGAATAGCTTTATCAATCTCCATCTGATTTTCCGGGTCAGAGGCACTTGTGGCCTCGTCCAAAATCAAGATAGGTGCATTTTTCAGAATTGCGCGGGCAATCGCGATCCGCTGTTTTTCTCCGCCAGAAAAGCGGGAGCCGAAACTGCCCACTTTTGTGTCATATCCATCCGGCAGGGACATGATAAAGTCATCAATCTGTGCCTCTTTTGCGGCAGCCCGCACTTCTTCCAGAGTAGCGTTACTACCCATACGGATATTTTCCAGCACGCTGTCACGGGTGAGGAAGGTCTTTTGAAATACGATAGCTATATTTTTCAGAATGGTATCGTAGTCAAGCTCCTTGACATTTTTGCCGCCAATCAGCACTTCTCCTTCCTGCACATCGTAGAACCGGGAAATCAGTTCAATCACAGTGCTTTTACCGGCACCAGATCGGCCCACAAGAGCCATGCGCTCACCATCATTGATTTTGAGGTTGACACCATGCAGTACATCGGTTTTGCCGTCATAAGAAAATCGGACATTCTGAAGTTCAATATCATGTTTTTGGGGGAAGTCTGTTCCACCCTCATAAATCGGAATATTCAGTATCTCTTTGGTCTTGGTAATAGCGTTCAGTACATTTGCAAAGTTTGTACCCAATTCCTGTAAAGGCCGAATTTCCGTCAGATACATAGAACCGACATAAACAAACAGCAGAAGCGCACTGGCTGTCAGTGAACCTTTCAGGAAAAACATCCCGCCTATCGGAACCATCAGCAGCATTCCACATTCAATGATAACGACAAACGCTGCATACGGAGGCCCCATACGTCGGGAAGTCTCATTCCACATGGCATTTTCCTCATGGATTGCGCCGGAAAATTTCTGGAAGGACTTGCTCCCCATGTTATAGGCTTTAATCAATTTCATTCCGCCGATATATTCGATCATAACAGAATTTAGTGTGGTAATGGATTGGTTGGCCCGTTCCATCAAATCATCGGTATTGCGGAACATCGCCCCCATTACAACTACAGCCAGAACCAGCGGAACAAGAGAAATCAACGCCAGTGGAACATTAACGGTCATCAAATAAATAAAGATGACCACCGGCCCAACCAGATAGCACACAAGGTCAGGAAGATTATGCGCCAGAAATAGTTCCAGTTTTTCAATATCTTCATTCAGAACCGTTTTAATATCCCCTGTGCGCCGTTCATTTAGGGCCCCCAAAGGCGCTCTGGCCATGTGTTCCGCCACCATACAGCGCACTTTGAACAGTGCACCATACGCGCCTTTATGGGCAGCCACGCCGGAACATCCGAACAGTACAAAACGCAGGGTGACAGCAGCGGCAATCATTGCCACAGTCTGCACCACAAGTTCTTTTGTGCAGGCATTGTTGAATGTGGCATCCATCAACCTGTAAATCCCAATGTATGGGACAATAATACACAGCCCGCTGCACATGGACAGCAGGATTGCCAGAAACAACCAAAATTTCTGTTCTCCGGCCCAATGGAGCAGCAATGCCATACTGTTTTCTTTTTTCTGCTTCATAGACTACCTCTCCTTTCCATCTGAAACAGAGAAAAGCTCTCTCAATTTCGGGAGGGCCTCCATTATAACTGATACGTCATCGGGCATTTCGCCTTCGTCAAAATGCAAGACACGAGAACAGGTACGGCAGACAAACTCAAAATCATGGGTGACAATGAAAATGACTTTTCCCATATCGGATAATCGCCGGATCAGTCCCGCCACCTGCGTCATACTGTCAAAGTCAAGACCGCTGGTCGGTTCATCAAATACAAGCAAGTCTTTCCCACAAATCATGCTGACAGCCACTGCTACTCGTTGCTTTTGACCGCCGGAAAGCGTGTTTGGATGGCGCTTCCGGTATGGGGCAAGGCCCAATTCCTCCAAAGTTGCATTTACCAGTGTTTGATCTGGATTGCGTATACCAAAGGAACACTCTGCCTCCACACTGTCAGCGAAAAGTTCATAATTCACATCCTGCATAACCATGTAGGAGCGTTTTAGCCTTGCCTTACGCTCAATCGGCTTTCTTTCCCACAAGAATTGTCCATCACAGTCTTTGTGAAGCCCACAGAGAGCGCGGGAAAATGTAGTTTTTCCAGCTCCGTTATGTCCAACTACGCCAATCACTTCGCCCCTTCCGGCGGATAGTCCAATGTCATGCAAAATGGTTTGCTTCTTGTAACGGAGCGTCACATTCCGCAGCTCCAATACAGGGGTAGGCGCAGGCAAGTGGGCTTTTGGTGGGAATACCGCCTGTAGATCAACAGCCCGCAGCCCCATGTGTTCACGGTCAGGTTCAGATAGCTGCCGAAATTCTTCCGGGGTGTATATTCCTTTGATTTCTCCTTTTTCCAGATAAACAATTCGGTCAGCCAACTCCGTCAGGTAGTACAGACGATGTTCCGCTATCAAAATTGTTTTGCCCTGTTTTTTTATCAGCCGCAAATGTTCCTTTAGTTCTTGGATCGAAGTCATATCCAGATTAGATGATGGTTCATCCAGTAGATAAATCTGTGGGTTCATGGCATAAACAGAAGCAAAGGCGATTTTCTGCTTTTCTCCGCCGGACAACTCAAAAATATTCCTGTTCCGTAGCTTTTGAATACGCAAATCTTCAGTTGTCTGCTCTACTCGCTCAGCCAATTTCTTAGGAGGGCGAGCTTCATTTTCAATTCCAAAGGCAATCTCGCTGTCTGTATCAACATTGAAAAACTGCGTCCGTGGATTTTGGAAAACGGAGCCAACCTTAGCGGCAATCTGATACATAGGGATATTGCTGATTTCCTGACCATCTACCAGCACACGGCCATGAAGCTCTCCCTGATAAAACTGAGGGATTAGTCCATTCACCAGCCTTGTAATCGTTGTTTTTCCGCACCCGCTGCGGCCACAGAACAGGACGCATTCTCCGTCCGAAATTTTCAAATTGATGTCATGCAGCCCACCATGTTCCTGCCCCGTATAGGAAAACGATACATTTTCAAACTCAATCAACCAATCACACCTCCCCGCACACATAATTCAAAAATCAGATAAGCTACGGCAACGGCCATGACACCCCAATCGGCAACTCCGCATTTTATCTGGACAAGACAGGTGCGTGGATTGGGATTTTCAATTCCACGAGTGACAGAAGCAACAGAAAGATCATCCGCTGCTTTTGAAGCTGCCATCAACAAAGGCACATAAATACACTCAACCGTCATGCCCGGATGTGCTAAAAAGCCCGCCAGAGAAGGTGAAACATCTCTCATCCGCATAGCGTCCTTGATATATCGCCAGTCCTCTTGAATAGTTGGAATGTACCGCAGCATAACTGCCATAGGAATTACTAACTTTTTGGGTGCGTGGACACGGTTCATAGCAGACAGGAACTCATTGACTTTTGTAGTAGTCAGAACAATTCCAGCCAAGATTCCGCACGCATAGACCTTATGAAACAATCCTAAAAAGGCAATAAACATTGTCCGCAGCGTGCCTGTCATTTCTGCCATGATCCAAACTGTCAGGACACAGATGACCGCATAAAAGCATACAGCCTTAATGACATATTTCCACTTTCCAAAGAAAGCACCCAATATCGCAATCAGCATAACAAGGACAAATTGATATGCAAGTGAAGGAGCGAACATGGACGATAAAACACATATAAGAATAAGAAAGAGCTTGGCCCGTGGGTCGAGCCAAAGCCCTTTCTTGTGGCGTTTACCGCTCATGCTGTAATACCTGCTTTTTCAAACTGCTTTTTCAGCATTTTGCAGCCTACAAAAGCGCTGATTGCAGATGTAATGATAACAGCAGCGAACATGGCAATCAGGATGCCGGTATTTGCAGTTGCCTGCATGGTGTCGATGTAGCTCTGTTCAGTTCCGTTTCCCAGCATAGTCTGTGCCCAGCCGTTGGGGTCAACAAAGAACACGATATACGAACCAGTGCCGCCGAGAGAGAACAGGATATAAGACAGGCTGTTGAGTTTTTTGCTTTTGTACTGCCCTGCACCAGCAACAAAGTCCGCGACAATCGCCATGATCAGGTAGCCCAATGCAAAAGCCCAGTGCATACCGGTCACGAACCAAATAATACCCATGATAATGCCCATTATAGAAAGGCTCCAACGCTTATGTACTTTTGCAATCAGCAAAAGATAAATGGGGCCAGCAAGCAGCCCACCTCCTGCCGGCATGAAAAAAGTAAGTACAGGATTCGTTGCAAAAAAGACGCCGCCCACCAATACAAAAACAAATAACAGTGCAGTAAAAATACCTGTCGTTACAAGGTCTTTCACTGTCAGACCCCTGTTTATAGAATTTACTTGATTACTCATTTTGACCTCCTACCTTTCGTTGTCTTGACTCAACAAGTGGTTTGTGATATTCTTTGGTTAGATAGTTCTAACCATCCTCTAATACAATACGCATTTATCGAACAACATTCAATGGGTTCCGACGATGTTCGTCTGTTCCTTTCAAAAGTTCGTCCAATCGTTGCAAAAAGGAGGCGGTCTGTTTTATGTCTGAAATTATCGACCAATTTTATACGCCTCTGCTGATTGAACACGGTTTTATCCGTGACCCAGACAATCAGCAATATGGGGCATTAGGTGACTGCTGGAAACTTTCTCCCGAAGTTGGAGAAGGCACCTACTGGACTTATGGACAGAAAGACCTATATGATATTAAAATCCACAACTTTTCCTTCCACGAAGATTTCATGTTGGAATGCTCCCTGCCGGAATGTCTGAGTATCACTCGGTATGACTCTATTTCCGGGGAGGAATTATCTCCATACCGTAGGCTGTCTGCCGGTTGTATCAAAACATTTATTGGCGGCTACGCTCCATACAAGGCTTTGATACATAAAAATATTCCAATCCGTTCGGTTGGAATTGAGATTGCACCGGCATATTATGAAGACTACCTGAAAAAACTGTACCCAGAGGCGCAGATCAATCCTGTGGATGCATTTCGGAAGATCGACCAAACTTCCGACTTTCCAGAAATGTCACGGTTACTCACAGAAATCAAAGACTATCGCGGGGAAGGGATTGCCGCAAAACTTTTTTATGAGGGTAAAGTTGCAGAAGCTGTTTCAATGGTGGTTGAATATCAGAAGAAACATCCTGATAAACCAGCCCATAAGCTCTCTCAACAGGATATTGAAAATCTTCAAATAGTTGCCGCTTATCTTAGCGACCACTATGCTTTTGATATTCCTCTTGAACGGCTAACACAGATTGCCTGCATGGGAACAACAAAGCTCAAAAGCTGTTTTAAGAAATACTACGACTGCACCATCACAGAGTATGTTCAGCAGAGGCGTATGAGCCAAGCAGAATATCTGCTGGCATACACAGAGTTGACAGTAGGGCAAGTTGCCCAAACAGTAGGTTATTCCACTTCAAGCCGATTTGCAGAATTATTCCGCAAAAGCACTGGATTGTTACCATTAGAGTACAGAAAAAACGCACAACGAAAGTAAAATGAGCGCCAGAGTTTACTCTGGCGCTCGTCTGATTTTATGTTGAATTATAAAATGTGGTGAAATTAAATAGTCAGTAGTATGAAATACAAAGTCGTTCAAATAATATCACATGAAATGTAAAATCATATCAGGTGATGTTATGAAGATAGAACGAGATGAAAGACGCTTTGATTTTCACGATATAGGGCTCGCCATCAAGCGTGCAAGAGAAGCCAGCGGCATGACACAGGAACAACTGGCCTATATTGTTGACCGCGCTCCGCGTACCATTATGTATAATGAAAATGATGGTCAGCATCCAAGCTTCAACACCTTTTATCAGATGGTCACAATGTTTGATATATCGGTGGATCAATACTTTTACCCGTCCCAAAATAGCGGGAGCGAGTGCAGAAAGCGGATTGATGCCATGTTGAACGCCTTGGACGAAAGAGAATTGAAAATCGTTGAAGCTACAATCCAAGCGATGAAAGCATCGAAAGAAATGGAGGAAACGTAAAAGAAAGCGTAACCTCCGTTTTTTTGCGCCATGTTGCGGGTTGCGCGTTTTGGCAAGCAATTCGGGTGTGGCCACACTCCGAAATTTTTGCAGGGCGCAGGGCCCGCAAAAATGCTTGTTGGGGAGCTCCCCAAACCCGCTGTACTTCGGGACAAATTGTCCCAAAGTCCCGGTGCGCTGCACCGTAGTCTGCGGCCCGTCACTATCGTTCCTGGGCCTTATTTTCACGCTCGTCTGTTATGCCGAGCAGATGATCAATGTTCGCTTTTATTGCCACGGCCTCCCGCATTTGCCGCTGGGCCTCCCGGTATTCCGCATAAAGCTCTTTCTTTTGTCCCGCCAGCTCACGGCGGGATTTTTTTAGTGCTTCAATTTTAGGGAGCTTTGCGCCGCCCAGTATGGTGTTCATGGTATCCTTTGCCGCCCGGTAAGTGGCAAGCTCCGCTTCATGCTGGGCCAGATACTTTTTGCTGTACCGTGCAGCCTTGTACCCGTCGAACACCGGGCGGGTCTTGGCATAGTCCACCGTGGCAGCCATCAGCTCCGAGGTTTTGGATAGAGCCTCCTCCGTTGTGCGGAGCTCGTCAGACAGCTTGTGAAAGTGATCCACCGCAGCCTCGGTGCTGGCCGTCAGCGCCGCATAGTCTGTCAGATGATGCTCCTGCAAATATTGGAGCGCGGCGGCCATCTGTTTTAAGTTGTAGACCTTGGCCCATCGCTCATAGGCTGGGCCCTTGCCCTGGGCCATACGCTCTTGAATGTCGATGATGAGATTGACTCGCCGTGGCGGAACCGTGGGCTCCTCGGGTAGCTCGGGGAGCGGACGTTCCCCGGCAATTACCGCCTTGATGTCCTCCGGGTCAAATCCGGCTCCAAGTGTAGAAGCCCGGAGCCGGGTCGGTTTTTCCTGCCCGGGCGCAAGGAATGAGATGACACCGCCGCGTCCCTGTTTTACCGAAAAGCCGGACTCCTCCATGAGACGAAGAAAGTCGGCAAAGTCCGTGGGCTTTTTCTCCAAAGCGGCGAGAATAGCCAGCCGTACCCGCTGCTTGGCAGAGGGCGGCTTTTCTCCGATCCACTGTCCGTAGTGGAGAAAACAGCCCTTGCTGTGCTGGCGCGGATTTTGGATAACAGACAATTCATGTTCGATGCACACGCGGTCAGAGAGCCGCCGCAGGGCAAAAGATGAACCGATGAAATTATGAAATTTCCGGGAGCGGTCAAAGGCTGTCGCATTGAAATAAATGTGATTGTGGATATGGGCCTTGTCGGTGTGCGTACAGACAAAGAACTGATACTTTCCCTTTGTCCAGCGCATCGCCGTTTCATAACCGATACGGTTTGCTTCTTCCGCCGTAACTTCCCCGGGCAGGAACGCCTGCCGGATCTGAAAGAACAGTGCCCCGCGAGATACGGCCCGGCCTGTCTCTGCAAGGTATTGACTTTTTACCAGAAGAAACTCGGCGGGAGCCGTGTTCGGATCGCAAAGATAGGAAGATACGGCTCCCAGCTTTTCCGGGTTCAGGCCATAGGTAAAACGATCCTCCATCGTTTGAATTGCACTTTTTCCCGCCGCTGTTTTATAAGGGCGGATATAGGTGGTCGCCGTAGAAATCCCTCCTTCCGGCAAATAGTATTTTTACTTTGGGACACTTTGTCCCGAAGTAGAAAAAGCCGGGGAGCGGTATCAACCACTCCCCGGACGGGTCAGAGCTCTACCAGCGCGGAGAGCTGTTTCAAGAGATCAGACAGCGGCCCCCACAAGGCGGCATAGTCCCGCTGCAAGGCCGCGAGTTCTTCGGGATAAATTGCGCCGTAGGTGTTGGCTTGAATTGCCACTTGGTTCAGATTGTTGGAGCATCGCCGCTGGAGCGAAACCAGCTCACGAACCGGCGAAAGGTCAACATGAAGCACATACCCACTCAGGGCCATTTTCCGCATATAGGCTCCCATATTACGGATGCCAGCCTCCGCCATACGTTCTTGAATCAGGGCCTGCTCCGTCTCCGACACCATCACATGAAGATGGATCGGACGGCGGCGTTTCTTTGTCATCGCTCCTCACGCTCCCGGCTGCGGCAGGCGCGGGGCGGCTCCTTTACCTTATCCAGCGGCTTTTCCTGTTCGTCTGCCGGAACAGGGTGCGGCAAATGAAATTCACGGTGCAGGCGCAGCACCTCCAGTACAGACAATTCCTGTTCACGTTTCTTTTCCATATACGCACCTCCTTATCTATCGCCACGGTCAGGCTGCCTACGCTGGGGAGCCGGAGCCTCCGAGCTGCGATCTGCCTCCGCCAACTTTGCCGCATTTTTCATCTGCTCGGCAATCGGACGGGGCCTGTCGGGATTATCAGGCGCAGGACGCAGCTCATAGTCGGATGCCTGTTTTTCCGTTAGCGGGCGGGTATAGGTAAGATAGCCCCAAGCCAAGAACGAGCCATTTTCCACCGGGATGCGCTGATCGTAATTGAAGATTTCATCCGGCTTGTTATAAGGCGGCTTCGGGAATGTCCCGATGTCCACAGGCCGCTGGGTCGAATAATACTTGTAAAGGCCGGGAGCCTCGGTCTGCCTGATCCCCACGTTATAAATACGCTGATAGTCCTGCACCCGGTCTGCAAAATCCTGTTCCATCGCGGTGCGGTCATTTCCATAGTGACCCCATTCGTACTGCCGCTGGCCGTCCTTGTCATCATAGCAGGCCCATGTGACATAGCGGGATGGCGCGGTGGGATGTTCGCCCAATGCAAATCCCCGCCCATTTTCCAGCATGACCGCCTTCAAAATAGCATAGCCTTGATTTTTGTCCATAGTACACCTCCCATCATCGAGACATTTCTTTGTTTTCTCTTTTCACAAACGGCTGGAGCTGATAGGGGCTTGTACCGTCCTCGGGTCGCAGAAAGTCTATCCGGGCCGCAGCACGGATGGCGTTCTGGTTAAGCTGCCGCTGCCATGCCCCTTGGCTGGGAGCCCACTTAAAGCCGTTGCTTTTCAGTTCCTGCCGCTGATCGGCATCGGGCTTTTCCTCAAAAATAAGCTGCAAACGGTTTTCAGCCTCGTTGATTTTGGCCTCACCTCCGGGGAATGTCCAGCCTGCAAACTCGGAGCGGCTGCTCAGTTCCTCAATGCGCTGGCGCACACGGCGGATGTTGGCGTTGTTGTTGGAAAGCAGATAGGCGGGGTACGGCTTGCTTTTATCCAAGTGCCATGACTGCGCCATATCTGCTTTGAGCTTTTCGGCCTGCTCCGGCGTAAGCTCCGGGCAGCCGTCCAGCGTTTTGTGTTTCCGAAAATACGCATTGACCGCCTTCATGGTGGCCTGCTGGGACTCCAGCCCCTCCAGCTTTTTTGTCAGCTTTTCCACGGCCAGATCATCGTCTGCGCTGATCCCGCCCATACCAACAGAGCGGATTTTATCAAGCAGCTTTGAAATCTCCGCATACTCTCCATAGTTGCGATCCCGGGCGGCGTTCTGCTTGTGCTTTTTTGCCACAGGGAAATTACCGCCCCCGGAGATCAGAATAGAGGGCACCCGGGCATCAATCACATTGCGTTCATTCAGATTTTCCGCAAGTTTCCGGGCATAGCGATCCACCAGAGCGTCAATCTTATCGTGGTACATGGGATCGACACGCGCTTTCTGGCGTTCCGCCGCTGCATACGCTTCATCGACCATTGCCCGGTAGCCCGCCGTAGCGGAGCCCGGCTGATAGTCAGAAAAGCTGTTCATATCTTTTGCCCGCTTTGCGGCTTCTTCATTGATCGGATAATATTTCGGCATAGTACCTCCTTCCACAAAAGCCGGAACTTTGGGACAATTTGTCCCAAAGCTCCGGCAGCTAAAATGTTGACAGCATCTCACGGAAACAGGGGCGGACGTAGAAACATACGCCTCCCGCAGAAAAGGGCCTTAAAAAGCCTTGTCACAGGCGGGTTTGGGGTGTCCTAATTGTCAACACATCAGCCCCGCTTTTTTCGCATATATTCCCGCTGCTGTCTGCGGTGTGCCGCCTTTGCACAGGCCGCCGAACAATAGGTTTGCCGTCCATCAGGAGCCACGGCTCTGCCGCATACCGGGCAAGCCTTGAAATTCGGCCTTGGCCCTTCTGCCAGCAGCGCAGCCTCCAGCGCCGGATCAAGGGGCAGAACTGCCTCGCGGAAGTAGCGGCAATAAGCCCCCGTCCAGCATTTCCCAAACATATAGCACTCGCAATCCAGCGGCAGGCAGCCGCAGTCCCGGTCATAGTTGGCACACCATTTTGATACCAGCCTGCGGATTGCCGTTTTTTCTGTCCGGGTCAGTTCTCGGCCCACAGCATCACCTCCCGTTGCCCGGTGGTTTGAGTTGCTCCCGGTAGCAGAACACGCAGCCGATCCCGCGCCAGTAAGGGCAGCCGTCACAACGGGAGCCCTTCGGCGGCAGGCTGGGCGGCACACCCTTAAAGTAGCTTTTTTCTTTCATAAATCCCTCATAGGGGTTGTTGGTAAATCTCATTCATTATCCTCGCTTTCGGTATCGTCCTCGTCCCAAGGCGGCCCATCGTCCTCGGGATCGTCATAATCAGCCAGTTCCTCGCTGTAATCCTCTTCGGGTACAGCAGCTTTTTCATGCTTCGGGCGGTAAATTTTGAAGTACCAGCCTGCACCGCTGCCCAGAACAGCCACAGCCAAAATCAGCAGAAGCGTCCCGGTATTACTTTTCTGCTGGGGCTCGGGTTCCGGCTCCTCCGCAGGTTCCGTCACCGGAGCGGGTTCGGGAGCTGTGCCAGCACACTCGGTCATATTGACCGCGCAGACCTCGCAATCCGTATGGATGGCTCCGGGCGCACATTTTTCTGTGCAGGAGCAGGCCGGAAGTTCTCCGCCAGCGGCCTCCAGTGCCGCCAGCAGATCGGCTTCATCCACCATGTTCAAAAAGTAGGTGTGATACTGTTCGCCGTCCTCGTCCACAGGCTTGTCATAGTCAATGACAATGTAAAAGGTGTTGCCGCCGCTGGTTTCCACCGTGATGAACTGTTTGTTGGTTGCGGCATCGTAGAGCAGATCGCGGGTCACAAGGTTTCCATCCTCCGAAAAGCCCTCGCCCGGGGTAATGGTAGGCGCTGGCTCCGGGGCCGGAGTTTCTTCCACAACAGGCGGTTCCTCATTCCCGCCGTCCGAATAGGCATAGGCCGGGATTGCAAAGCCGCATAAAAGAACGGCGGAGCAAAGCCCCGCCGCCAACATACGAAAGTGTTTCATATTCAGTTTTCCTCCTTCTTTTCTTCTTCGGACTTCGGGACACTTTGTCCCAAAGTACCTCCGTCCTTCAGCTTTTCAAACAGCAGCGGGAGCTCCGTAAGGGAAATGCTCATACCGCGCACAATGTCCACGATCTCGCTGTTTTCCGCCTCCAGCTTTTTTTGCTCCAGCTCCTTGAGCCGGGCCTGCTGTTCACTGATTTTGGCCTTGACCTTATCAATCTCGGCCTGAATTTTCATGCTTTTAGTAGTTGCCATTTCAAAACCTCCTGTCACGGTAAACGCCCGTAGGCGTAAAAATGAGATTGCCAGTAGCTTGTATTCAAATTTGCGTAGCCGATGGGATCTCCGCAATGCAGCATTTTCCCGTCACCGACATAAATCCCGCAATGGCTCACGCCCGGCGTGTCATAGGTGCCTTTGAAGAACACCAGATCACCGGGTTTGGGAGAGCTGGTCGGCGTACAGATGTTATAGAGCCCCTGGGCTCCCAGCCTGCCCACATTCCAGCCGGAGTGATTGATGACCCACGAAACGTACCCCGAGCAATCAAAGGAAGTGGCAGGAGAACTGCCTCCCCACACATAGGGATAGCCGATGTATTTCTGCGCTTCGGCAAGCATTGCAGCAAAGGTTTCATCGTCCAGATATTCTCCGGGCACTTCGTAATCACCTGGTTTCCCGGTAATGTACTTGTTCACATAGGGAGAATCCGGGAACAGATCGGGGCGATTTCCCAGCGTTGCCATATAGATGGCATATCGGGAAAGCTGATCCTCGCCCATAACGTACACAGGTACATGGGACAAATCAAAATTTTCCAACGTGACCGTACAGATGTAATAATCGTAAGGCACCTGATAGGTGTCCGTATGTGAGTTGCCGTCCGCGTCCGTCCATGTGTCGGTTTCCGTGCGATACCGGGTTTCCACCACCACATCCTCCGTGAGAATGTACTGGCGGTCAAAGAGCATTTGCAGCGTTCCCTGTACCTCGCCTATTGTCCATTGTCCCTCATGGAGCGCACACAAAAGAGAAAGCAGCACATAGGGATCATGTTCAATTTCATCCAGATCGAAGTGGTATTCGTCATAGTCATGAGTGCTTTCATAGGTGTCCAGATAATGCTGTAAATCATCTTCCAGCGCACAATAGGCGGCTTCGGCGGCCAGCATATCACGATCCTCGCAAGGATAGGTGCTGGCTCCTAATGCACCGGCCCCGGCGTTCCCCAGCATAAGCATGGTAGAGGAACAGGACTGCATAGCAAACAGGAGTAACACACAGAGCACCGCAATCACGGCACCTGCGGGATGACTTTTGACAAATTCCACTGCCCGGGCAGTCAGGCGTTCTGTGGCTGTGGCAGTTTTCCCAGCCGCAGCCGCGCTCTGCTTTGCAGCCTCCTTTGCCTGCTTGCGGTATTGCCTGCGGAGCCGTTGCTTCTGCCAGTAGCGGGTAAGGGCATTTTTCGTCAGCTCCGGGTGCTCCTGTGCGGCGGTGTGAAAATGGTAGTCCGCCGTGTACTTGGTATAGCGGGCCTCGGCCTTGCGTACCACTTTTGCCGGATGTTCCCGGACTTTACGGCGCACAAAGCGAGAGCCATGCCGTAGCGCGGTTTCTCCCACAAGCTCAGAACGGTGTGCGCCTTCCGTGCCGACATTTTCCTGTTCCACTTCAAAAATCTTGCCATGCACGAAGCTGTGAACGGAACCGCTGGCAACACGGCCTATGCGTTTTACCGGGCCGGGCTTTTTCGGCGGCTTTTGCTTTGCCAGCTTCTCCCGGGCCTGTTCCAGTTTTTCGCCTTGGGACTCCATGTGGAGCTTTGCCGCCGCAGCCTGTTCCTGCTGGCTCTTTTTGCGGAACTTGGACTTCGGGACACTTTGTCCCAAAGTGTCGGAAGCCTCTGGCCCTGGCTGTTCCTCGTCAGGGGCGTGGGCGGTCTGCGACCAAGCCTCCTCCTTGGTCTTATTCGTTTTTCGTTTCATTCTTCATATCCTCCGGGCGTGTAGTCAGCAGGTCATAGATTTCTCCGCGAGGGAACCGATCCACAAACGGAATGGTTACATTTCCATAGAACAACAGCCCCTCGCCGGAATTGCTGTGTGTGATATAGGAAAGCTGATGCTCGGAAATACCAAGCTGTTTTGCCAGAATGGTACGGTCACTCTGCGCCTGCGAAAGCAGAATCATAAAATCCGTGTTGTCCAGAATGTTCTCGATTTCCCGGCTGGCCAAAAGGTCTTTGACGTTCTGCGTCAAAGCAGACGGCACACATCCTTTTTTACGCAGCATTTTCCAGACTGCCACAAAGTAGCTGGCTGTCAGCGGATCGCGGAGCAGGATATGAAACTCGTCAAAGTAGCACCAAGTCGCCGCACCCTCGTGGAAGTTCTGATCCACCGCCTGCGAAACAAACTCATTTGTGATGTGCATTGCAATCTTTCTAAGGTTTTCGCCCATGTTTTTCAGAACGATGCACACCACACGGCTGTCCGTCTTGACGTTGGTAGGATGGTTAAAGAGATTGAGGGAGCCTGTGCAATAAAGCTCTAAGGCAGTTGCCACGCGCCGGGCTTCGGGCTCCGGCTGGCGTAAGAGCTCTTCGTACAAATCCTGCAACAGCGGTGTTTTTGCAGTTTCCAGTCCGAGCGCCTGTTCCCGGTACACCAAACGCACACAGCGGTCAATGACCGTCTTTTCAATGGGCTGCAAGCCTTCCTTGCCACCGACCACCAGCTCGCATAGGGACAAAAGAAAATCCGCCTTCATGGAAAGCGGGCTTTCTCCGGCGGCCATATTGAGCTCCACATCCATCGGATTGAGGTGGTGCGGGCTGTCCGGGGCAATCTCGATCACCTGGCCGCCCAGCCTTCGCACCAGCGGAGCGTATTCGCCCATCGGGTCAACCACGATGATCCGATCCTGCGGGATGGTGAGAAACACATTCAAGAGCTCACGCTTTGCGGCAAAGCTCTTGCCGGAGCCCGTAGAGCCCAAATACATCCCGTTTGCCGATTTCAGCTTTTTGCGGTCAGCCATGATGACATTGTGAGAAAGTGCGTTCATGCCATAGTAGAGGGCCTGCCCAGCCATGCGGAGCTCCCTTGTCATAAAAGGAATAAAGATGGCTGTGGAGCTGGTGGTCATACCGCGCTGGATTTCTACCTCGTTGTAACCAAGGGCCAACGAGGAAACAAAGCCCTGTTCCTGTTGCCAGTCCAGACGGCGCAGAGCGCAGTTGTATTTCTGCGCGATACCGCCCACGGTAAACACATCGTTTTCCAGCCGCTGGCGGTTAGGAGCAAGGTTTACCACCGTAAAGGTCAGCAGAAACATTCGCTCATTGCGGGATTGCAAATCAGCCAGAAGCTCCGCTGCGTCCTTGCTGAATGTAATCAGGTCAGGGGGAAGAATATCCGGGTCATAGCCGGAGCGCACAGCCTTTCTCTGTTCCTCCACTTTCATTTTTCCGATGTCCGAGATTTTCCCCTTGATGGTCTTAATTGCCTTGAGCTGATCCACGGTCTGAATGTGCATGGTCACGGTCATTTCCGCATCCAGTTCCAAGATTTCCGCCAACAACTTATCCGAAAGCTCCGATGCCATAATCTGTAAGTAGGACACCGCGCCCCAATACTGGCCGATGCGGAATGTGCGGGACTGGCGGAAGTCAAGACTGTCCGGGGCAATAAAGTCTTTTGTGCCGAGCCCGGTTTGCGGGATGTCTTTCCACGAAAAGCGGAACGCCTCACGGCTCCCCGGGTGCATCTGGCTATGAAGCAGCGCAAGGCGGGCCCGTCCGTCCATCGGCTCCGAGGGAACGCCCAGTCGCTTAAAGTTTCCCATGACATCGGCCTCCACACGCTCCAGACGGGGCCGTGCCTCCGCAATCCCCTCGGCGGGTATGCCAAAGGTGATGTATTTTGAGCGTTCAATGCCGTTATTGCTTTTGGCAATCTGATTTTTCAGCATCCCGGTAAACTCATCCCGGACGCTGTTATAGTTGTCATCCGCTTTCGGGATATTGACTTGATAGCGGCTGCGGGAATGGGAACGACGGTTGATAAAGGAAAGCTGGAACGGCAGCGAACTGTCAAAGTAGTTGAGAAATGAACTCCATCCGCTGAATATGGCAGTCTGATCCTCGGTGGATGCCACGGAGTAATTGATGTCCTCATATTCCACGGTTTTTGTATAGAGCCCGCCCGGGAGCTTGCACACACCGTCCGGGTGCATGGACAGATACGGGATTGTCTGTTGGGCAGACAGGGTCGCCCGGCCTTTACCCTTGGCGGCTCCGTTTTTTTTCTTTGTGTTTTTCAATCACATCCTCCTTTCCAGCGCCCGGCCCGGCAAAGGGCGCATAAATGTTTTCGGTTCGGTAGGCCCTGATCCCCGGCCTTAGAAACTTGGCCCGGATGATATTCCGCACCACCTTTTCAAAGGGTAAGCCGTCCTTTTCATACATGGCCAGCAGGAACGCCGGGAGCATAATTCCCAGCATGAGAAACATCGCCCCGGTATTGCCGAGGGTGCCACGGGTCAGCAGATAGGCCGGAATCCCCACTGCGCCCGCACTGCCGAAGCAGACAAGCTGGCGTTTGGTGAGGTTGAAAGCCATCTTTGTTTTGATTTTGGATAAATCGTTTGGTACGTTTACATATGGCATAGATCACACTCCTTTCTGCACTTCGGGACAATGTGTCCCAAAGTCCGGGATGGTTGGTGTTACTTCATTTCCCCACACAGCCCAACCGGGCGGGGTCTGCCTGGCAAAGAGCTCCACGCGGGGCAGATCTCCCATCAGGGAAAGAATTTTGTCGCGGGCCTCGTCCGGCTTTTTGCTATGGGCTTCAATCGGGGAAATGATGAATTGATGAATGTTGGCAGCCTGCCGCTTTGGATGTCCCTTGGTTGCCAGCAGGCAGATTTCCGCGTTGCCCCTTGTCCAGAAGCCAAGGCCGTAAAACCAGCTATCCGCCTTCTTGTTCTTTTTCAGCCAGACGAAAGCAACGCTTTTGTAGGTGAAGCCCCAAGCCTCGATCAGCCGGAGCGCCTCCGGGAGCTGCGGGAAAGTGGCCCATAAAAAGAGTGCGCTGTCCGGGGCTGCAAGATCAGCCACAGGCAACGCACATAAATCCTCAATGCTCATAGTGGGATAATGATTTTCCGCCGCGCCCTGTACTTTCTTAGCCGAGTAGCGCCAAGGGGGATCGGCGTAAATGATAGAATACTGCTGGATAATTACACTCCTTTCTCGCCGGAGCTTTTTACTGCCTGCGCCGCACGGATGCGCTCACTGGCGGCGGCATAAAAGGACGGGGCCGTTTCAAAGCATACAAAGCGGCGTTCTGTGTTGATGGCTGCAATCGCGGTTGTGCCGGAGCCAACGCAAATGTCCGCGACCAGTTCTCCGGGGCGGGTGTAGGTGCGGATCAGGTACTCACAAAGCTCCACAGGCTTCTGTGTAGGATGGATGCCGCCGGACACCGTAGGCACAAATAGTACATTTCCGGGATAGCGGCGGCCATCGTTGGACTCGGAGCCCTGCCGTTCAAATTTCCCATAGTTGGAGCTTGTACCGCTTCGGGAATGAACACGGGTATAAGGCTTGCCATAAGTAAACTGCGGATTGTAGACCGGGGACTTCTGGTAAAACACTAAGATATTCTCGGACTTTTTCAGTGGAGCCCGGTTTGCATTGAGAAAGCCCGTTCCGCGCTCCTTGTACCAAATCCACTCATAGCGGAGCATGGCGAGGTTGGATGCGCCCAGCACCTTGTCAAAGGGGCACTGTGCGAAGAACAGCACCGCGCCATTCGGCTTGACCGCCCATTTCACCGCCTCCCACAGTTCCGGGAGCGGCAGGGGCACATCCCAATAATTCCGGGTTGTGCCGTAGGGCGGATCGGTCAGCAGCATATCCACGCTATGTTTTGGCAAAGAACGCAGGCCCTCGATGCCGTCCAAGAGAAACAAGCCCTCCTTCGGGACACTTTGTCCCAAAGTGTGGCTATCGGTCATTGCGGGCCTCCTTTGCCTTGGCAGGCGCAGGCCGGGCAGCGTTTTCTTTTCCAGCTTGTTTCGCGGCCTCGGCCATCTGCTCCTTGATCGGGGCAGGCCGTACCGCCTGGGCCCGTGCAACAAGCTGTTCCACCGCCGCATGATACGCCTCCACACCAGCCGCATTGATCCGTTCCTGTGTGGCGCGGTCAGGAATCCGAACCGTAGCCCGGTATCCCGTCCGGCTGGCAGGATCGGGTTTAGAGGGAGCACCGAGAAAAATTCCGTTTTTCCCGTCCACAACCTTAAAATCGTCGATGACCACACCGCCAAAATTGACACTGGCGAAGCCGATCAGTTTTCCCTGCGGCTCAATCGGGCGGACAGATACCGTGATCGGAACAACCGCCTCCTGCAAGACAGCATCTGTCCGCATTTTTACTGCCTCATCAATGCTAACGCCCTTGACTTCTGCAAGCTCCGCGATGGGAGCATCAAACAGCCAGCGCCGTTCCTCCGCAGCAATCTGCTCCGGGGTCAGCAATACATCGTCTTTCTTACTCAGATAAAATTCCTCCTTTCCGCTTGCCGGAGCAGGCTGGGCGGGGTCGTCCATCAATTCTTTTCTTTGCAGGACGGCCTCTGTTTCCGCCATAAAGCGGTAAGCATCCGCCTCAGTAAACTCCTCCGGCGTTTTTCCATTCCATAAGCGCGTTCCGTCTGCCCCGTATCTTCGCGGCATAAGCACCACCTCCTGTTAATGAGCGCCAAAGATACGCTGGGCAATGCTCCCGGTCTTAAAGAGCATGAAGCAAAGCAGAACCGTGTAGCCCACAGTTCCCCAAATTGCCCCGATGGGATCGCCGCTTGTTGCGATGCCTTGAATGAGCACCGCGTAAATTGCAACACATACGAGGATCAGCAGCCCTTGAAAGCCTACGGCAAACAGGGACTTGATATAGTTCTGCCCGGTGCCGCCAAGCTCCCGGTTGGAAAGCGTAGCAACGGGAATGGGAGCCAGACTGGTCAGCAGATAGATTTCCAACATCCTGCCATACACCAAAACGAAAATGATAATCCCCATTGCTTTCATCGTGAAGCCGATGAGCGCAGATTGCAGCCAAAGCCCCAAAAGCGGCCCCAAGTCCATCGCCTCCAGCGAGGTTTCCAGTTCGGCAAGCATATCCGCCGAAACATCGGTAGAGCCTTGAATGAGCCCGCCTGCCTGCGCGATGACGCTCTGCGAGACATCGAACACGGCCATAACGATATTGAATGTGTTTGACAGGATCAGGATTGCACAGGCTGTTTTGAACATCCATTTATAGAGGTTTGCAACGTCAACCTCGTGCATATTGTTCTTTTCCAAAAGCATCTGTATGAGCTCATAAGTGGCAACAAAGGTCAGCACCATTCCGGCAATCGGCAGGATCACCGTTTCGGAAAGCTGTCGGATCAGGGAGAAAACCCCGGCGTGCCACGCCGCCGGGGTAGTCCCTACCTGTGCCGCAATCTCTCCGACTTGGGTATTGACGGTATCAAAAAGACCTTCGAGGTTTCCCATGATCCCGCCAATCAGAAGCTCTTTGAGCCAGTTTGTGAGCCAGTCGGTGAGAAAATCCATAAGCGCCTACCTTAAAACAGGCCAGACAGCAGAGGGATCAGTGTGGTGCCAATGACGATGATGCCGCCGCCCGCCATGAGCTGCTTCATGCCCTGGGACTTGGAGCCCGGGTTATCCGAGCCGTAGCCCTCCAGCAGATTAACCACGCCCCACACGCCAAGGCCAGCACCGAGAGCAATAACGAGGGTCTGTAAAGTGTCGATTGCAGATGAGAAAAATGCCATATAAGCCTCCATTTCTCCGGGATTTTCCCGGTAACAAAAAAGCCGCCCATACAGGCGGCAGATTACAAACTTCGGGACACTTTGTCTCGAAGCGTTTATGCAAAGGCGTCTGGATCGTCGATGTCATCATAGTTGAGGATGTCCTCGTCCTCTTCCGTGAGTGCATCGTCCGGCACAGTCACCTCATACATCGTACACGCCTCGTTCAGCCGGGGCCGCCTGCGGCGGTTAATGAGCCTGTCGAGGTCAAAAGCGTTTTTCTGTTTATCGGCCTCCGCCGTATAACGGTAGTTCGGATGCCGTTTCAGATCATACTTGGGAGAGAAAAACGGGGGCAGACCCCGAAGCTGCAAAATACATTTGTCTCCCGGCATGGTTGCAAGTTCGGCTGGGGTCATCAGTTCCCGGCCCAGCCGCTGGGTATTTTGACTGTAGCTTTCCGACTGGCCACGGGAGCGGCTGTCGGTCTGCATACTGATTGTGGCTTTTCCCAACCAGTTCTCGGAGATTTCCTTGATGGTGCTGGCTTCGCGGCCACCGAGGAACACCACGCTGTCCATGTTGCCGAGGATTGTCTCGGCGTGCTTATCGTAAATGGCCTTGCATTGTGCCAACTGCTGATACAACAAGCACAAACTCACCTCACGGGAGCGGATGACCGCGACCAGCTTTTCGAGCTGGGGCACCTGTCCCGTGTTGGCTGCCTCGTCCCACAGCACCCGTACATGGTGCGGCAGGCGGCCACCGTGAACATTGTCCGCCCGTTCACACAGGAGGTTGAACATCTGCGAAAATGCAAGTGCCACTAAAAAGTTGTAGGTCTGCGTGGTATCGGAAATGATGAAGAATACCGCCGTTTTCCGATCTCCGATGCGGTCAAGCTCCAATTCGTCATAGGCCATGACTTCACGAAGCTGCGGGATGTCAAAGGGAGCCAGTCGCGCACCGCAGGAAATCAAAATGCTTTTTGCCGTCTTGCCGCTTGCCAATTTGTACTTTTTATACTGTTTGACCGCGAAGCAATCCGGCTTGCGCTTTTCGAGCCCGGCAAACATATAGTCCACCGCGTTCATAAAGTCCTCGTCATCCTCCTTGACCTCCATGCCGGAAATCATATCCACAAGGGTATTCATGTTCCGATCCTCGGCAGGCCCCTCGAAAATGATGTAGGCGATCAGAGCGCAGTACAAAAGCGTTTCCGATTTCGTCCAGAATGGATCGCCTTCCTTGCCTTCGCCCTTGGTGTTGGAAATCAGGGCATCCACGAATTTCAGAATATCGGCCTCGTTGCGGATATACGCCAGCGGGTTATATTGCATGGATTTTGAAAAATCTATGCTGTTGAACACCTTGATTTTGTACCCGCGTTTTTGCAGAAAAGCCCCGACCTGTCCCAGCACACCGCCTTTCGGATCGACCACCACATAAGAGGAATGAGCCTGTAAAAGCTGGGGCGTAAGCCAGAAGCGGGTTTTGCCGGAGCCGGATGAGCCGATAATGCAGCAATTCAGGTTTCTGGCATTTGCGGGGATTTTCGGGCGGGTGTTCATCGTGAGAAACTCCGTCCCGGTCAAAATCACGTTGTTTTCAAACTTCGGATCGACAAACGGTTTGATGTCTTTTTCCGTTCCCCACCGGGCGCTGCCGTATTCTGCATCCCGCCGAAACTTCTTAGCGTTCTTGCTTTTGAAATAGATCAGCAGCCGGAAACCAACTGCGCCTACAATACCAACAAGCCAATCCAGCGGAGCAAGACCGGGTGCAAAGTCAGCAAAGGCCGGGCCAATCGTCTGGCCCAGCCCGATGAGCTTATGTGCAAAATCGTTCCCCGCCGCCAGCCGGTAGGCCGTTCCCAGCTTGAGGAACGCCCACAGGATGAACAGATAGGGAATGTTTGGAATGAGATATTTTCTGATCTTATCTGTCCTCATGGGCCACCTCCTTTGCACGTTCTTTCTGCTTCGGCTTTTCTTTGGAAAGCTGATCTGCCGCCTGTTGCAGTTGTTCCCGGATGGGAACACGGTTCGATTTTGCTTTGCTTAACACTTTCCGGGAATACTCAGAAAAGCAGGCGGTCATTGCGTCTGCCTGTCCAGCCTTGAAAAACAGCAGGTATTTGTCCGGCCCGGTTTTATAGAACGCATAGTCTACATTCCATTTCCGGGCCACGCGGTCAAAGGACTTGGCATCCCCGGATAGCTCAATGCTGTTGGTGGCTGTACCGTGGGCCATGAGCTTTCGCACACTTTGTTTTCCATGCGGTACTTGCCGCCCACGGTATGCCTTGCGGATCTTCCGGCCCACCATGCCCAGCACATACGCCAGTCCCCGCGCCGTCAGCTTGGTTGTTTTTACGGATATGGCTATCGTGCGCCGGGAAATATCTTCATCAATCAGTTACACCGCCTCCTTCCTTGGGACAATTTGTCTCGAAGTGCCATCACCGATCCCCACGGTCTTTTTTCTGCATTTGACGGTAGCCCTCCAAAGAAGAACCGTCTATGATTTCCTGATAAGCGGCCATTTGCTCCCGGATAGAGAGCTTCGGGAAAGAGAACACCTTATGCTCCTTGGGAATATCCTGCAAGCCGTGATACACTTCCACGAAATGATCGCTTTCTTTGACAACATAGCCGCCCGGGGCAAAATGGCCGTTTTCGTGGATGCAGGCATCCCGGCCATACGCCTCATAATCGAAATACGGTTTTACCTGATCCGGCACATCCAACATTTCCAGATCGTCCACATAAATACGCCCCAGCGTTTCCTCATCGGATACGCCGGGGTAAAAGCCGTAACAGTCCAGATTTTGTGTCAGATTGATGATGTCCCGCACCGAAGAACAGTGATCGCCGCTGTCGAGGACGGCCTCCAGTGTTTCCAGCTCCGATGAGGTAAGCTCGGAAAGCAGGCAGGCCAGATGATTAAGCTCGTCCAGATTTTCATACTCGCTCAAATGGTCATAGAGCCCCAGCACATCCCCATCGAAAGAGGTAATAAAAATTTCCTGATAGCGGACTCCATCCACGCCGATCCGTTTCAAGAGAGCCTCCACCTCCTGGGCGGTTGTGGGAAATTTCAGTGTTTCACCCACAAGCTGCCCCTCGCTGTACTTTCCGGCGTTGGTAACGTAGGCTTCAAACAGGGTTGCCATTAGCGGCGGCCCTGTCCCTTGACGGTCAGGATGCCCTCAAGGGTTGTTGCCGTAATTCCCAGCCGCTGGGCCACGGCAATATCATTTTTCATGGCTTCGGTCATACTGTGCCCGCAAACAACCAGCACGTGAGAACGGCGGAGCAAGTCACGGCTCATGTCGATGCCGCTTTTATGCTCCTCGGGAACAGCATCGTTGAGAAACAGGGGCAAGTACAGGGGCGGGCAAATAGGAGAAAAGCCTGCCTCATACACGGTGCGGCAATACTGCGCCGCCAGTTCTGCGTTTTCGCTATCGCCGCCGAGCCATGCAGCGGTGATATAAGCAAGGGGTCGTTTCATCGTTCATACCTCCGATATTTTAATAAGAAAGTTCAACCCAAACCCCACGCCCTTTCCCAGTCTTGGGAAAGGGGGCGGCTCTGGAGGATATACCCCCGCCGCTTGCCGGGGAAATAGCACAGCCGGGGCAGACCGTCAAGGGCGAGCCGCCGAAAACGGCGGTGCGCTGCACCCTTGACGGCCCACTCCCGGCTGTACTAAAAAACAGGCGGCGACGGGGGATATATACCACCAGAGCCTCTGCGCGAGGGCGGGGCCCTCGGGACAAAGTGTCTCGAAGTTGTTACTTGTCAAGTTCCTGCTTTTTCGGGGCTTTTGCCAGCTCCGGCGGCTGTTTTTCTTTCCAGTCATCCAGCAGGGACATAATCTGTTCTTTCATTTTGGCGGGAGTGACCTCCTTGCCAAAATACTTTTCCAGTTCCGCAGTAGAAATAATCACGCCTCGATCCTCCTTTTTCTGTTCTGATAAGATACCGTCAATGACATCGCCGTTGAGCTTGCCTTCCTTATCCAGCTCCCGGAGCCGTTTAGCCTGGGCCAGCGAGGGCGAAGCCTGCTCCCCGTCAATGGAAACAGCGATAAGCCTCTGATTTTTCGGTTTGATGTAGGACAGCTCCACGGCAGGCATGAAGCCCATCTTTTTATCGTCTACCTTATCCAGAAGCTCCGGCACAAGGGAGTTGAGCCGCAAGTAGCGCATGACCTTTTTATAGTTCATTTCATGCGCCTCGCCTACAATCTCAACCGAGCGTTTCCCGACATCGCCTTCCGCAACACCTTTCAGCCGCCCGCCCTGATGCTTGATGTCCTCAACCTCGAGTTCCAGCAGCGCGGCCAATTCGCTGGGGAGCATCCCGTCACGCTGCTTGTTGCTGTCCTTCATGGCCTGTACCGCTTCGTGGTCGGTCATTTCACGGACGATAAAGGGCATTTCCTCCAGTCCAGCCAGCTCACTGCCGTGAGTACGGCGATGGCCCGCTACAATTTCATAGCCGTTTCCATCTTTCTCCGGGCGGGCAAGACCGGGAACCATTACACCGTTTACGCGGATAGAAGCAACGATTTCCTGCATCTTCGCATCGTCCCGTACCTTAAAGGGGTGCGGACGGAATGTGTGAAACGGATGAACCTCGGAAAGTTTCAGATAAACCAGCTTGCCTTCCTCAACCGGGCGGGGCGGTGTAGTCGGCTCGGGAGCCGTCTGTTCCACAGCAGCAGTTTCCTTCAGTGCCGTATCCTGTGCGGGCTTAATGGGCTCCTTGGCATCCGGGGCCTTTCCATCGCTTCGGGACACTTTGTCTCGTTTGGACGGCTTGGGCTTGTCAGGGGTCGCCTTATCCGCCTTGGGTGGGCGGCCCTTGCGGGCCCCAGCCGATTTCTCCGCTTTCTGATTTTCAGTCGCAGCCTTTTCCGCTTTCGGCGGACGGCCACGGCGCGGCTTTTTCGGCTCCTCCGTATTGGCGGGCTGCGGTGTTTCTCCGGGGGCTGCCGCCTCCGGCGCTTCGGGGGTTTCCGCCTTTTCGACTTCGGCGCGGGCGTTCTGTCTCTTTTCTGCCATAAGCTCATTGATTTTGTCAAAGGACACAACCACATCGCCGGGCTCAGGTATGGTAGGCCCGGTCTGTTCCTGCCGGGGCTCAGACGCTGCGGCCTGTTCGGGTGTGGTGATAGGCCCGGCGGCCTCCGGGGAAGTATTCTCCGCAGGGCCAGTATTCAATTTTTCATCGGCCATTTACGATCCTCCTTTTCGTTAAAGTTGCACAAATTTGAACGCTAAAATTTTGTAGTTATTTTTGTGCCTCCTTTCCGTCTATCCACGCAAAAAAGCCGCCCGTTTTTCATGCCGGACGGCTTTTTGCGTAATGTGATAGATCAAATATTATTTTTTCTGGTTTGTAGGCTCCGAAAAGCCTTGTATTTACAGTGTTCCTAATAGGAAGTAATCATATCCTGTTTGCACATATCGACAAGCTCTTTCGGTTCGGTGATTTTGATTTGGCTTGCATAAAGTCTTGCCCAATAGCGTATGTCATTTTCATTAACCTTAACGCTTGTAAGCACATTGCCGTCGCCGATATCAGTGAAATTAACATTCGCTCCGAACGAATCAAGTACATCTGAAATTAAATATTTAGGCATTTCAAATTTTGCCCTGATTGACTTACCGCCGAACATAAAAATATGCTCCTGCATATACTTTGCAACATCAAGACCCACAAGCCCCTCAACCTGTTTTTTAGGCTTTCTGGGTGTATCCAAAATTTCAATATTACTGATTCTGTCAATACGATAATGAGAAAGATTATCGTACTTATCGTAATTGCAAATAAGATAATATTTACCGCCGTTTGCCACCATAGTATATGGATTGATTATGTATTCTCTGACATCGCCGTTTTTGTTTATACGGTGATGAAGTTTTTTATCGACACCGTATTCGTTATAGAGAAACTTAACCTGTAAGCCATTTGAAATCGCCTCGTCAAGCACCTCTATAGTGTAAAATAATTCTTTGTTAATTTCTCTGTCGGCTGCTTCATAGAACCGAATATTTGCCGTACTGAATTTAAAATATTTATTTGATAAATCCTTGAGTTTAACAAGCAGTTCCTTTTTATTTGCCATCGGAATGCTTTTTGAGAACAGAACCGAGTCCATAAGCAGCCGAAGCTCAGAATCCGTAAATACATTGTTGTAATAAAAGCCGGTTAAAATTTCGCTTTTCTCAATTTCTCCCGTTGAACGATTTGGGGTAAAACGAATTTTGGTTGAATATTCAATGTTGTATGAGCCGTCATTGATTAAATCTTCAAGATTAGCTTTGACCGCTTTCCTATCAACCGTCATATCGTATTCGCTCTCAAGCCGCTTTTGGATTTCTCTCTGCGTCATAGGATGCTCGGCATCGGTGTTTCGCCTTAGTATATCGTAAATATACATATTCATCATTTTCTTTGGTCTGCTTCCAAGCATAATATTCACCTCAAACTTATTTTATATCTTATGCTCACATTATGCAATAGGTTATGCGACTTTTTCAGTACATAAGTTCCGCCGCATTTCATTCTAATAACACTTTAATAAATCATTTGTACCGTTTTTCGTTCATAAAGGCCTTTATAATTTACAAAAACAGTATGCTAAATATCTGATTTAATATTTATCAAAAAATTAGAAAGCAGGGTATATATAATGAAAATTTGGCTGGACGATATAAGACCTGCTCCAAACGGTTATATTCATTGTCACAGCGTTAATGAAGCAATTGAATTGATTAAAAACGCAAAAGAACCGATTGAACAACTTGACTTAGATCATGATTTAGGCGACTATGCTTTTGACGGTGGTGACGGAATTAAATTGCTTGACTATCTTGCAGAAACCGAGCAATATTATCCTGTCAAGTTGCACACAATGAATCCGGTCGGCAGAGAAAATATGCAACGACTTATTAATAGATATTGGAAATGAATTAATCACTAACGATAAAAGAGGTTTGCCCTTCAATCGGAGTAAACCTCTTTTTATATTTGCCTTGATTTAATCTTCCCAACTGATACAGTTAAGTAAACCGGCATTTTCGGTAATTTTTTTACTGTTTACCGTTACAATTGTTTTATTTTTTTTACGAATGTGATGCCATAGAACTACCCGACCGATAAATATACATGACTATTAGTTTTCTTGCGCATAAGAAACAGGAATATTGTTTTCTTTTGCGTATTTTTCCGCCGCAGAGCCCTTGTGACAATATATTGTCAGCTTATCGCAATCCGTAAAAATCTTACTATCAAATTCTGTCACACTATTCGGAATATAGATTCTTTCCAAATTTTCACATCCAAAGAAGGTATTTCCTTCAATCTTAGTTATATGGTTTGAAATATTTATTTCTCTTAGCTTTTTGCAACCATAAAAAATCCATCTTCCCATTGCTTTTATACTATTCGGAATTGATATTTTTTCTATGTTTTCACAACACTGAAAAGCATAGTGACATATTCCGGTTACACTCTGCGGAACACAATAAGATGTTGCTTGATGATTTCTCGGAAATCGCACAAGTAGTTTTTTATCTTTATCAAACAAAACACCGTCTAAAGAAGAATATTCCTCATTGCCCTCTGATACTTCAATTGATTCTAAGAGCAGACAGTCGTAAAAATCGGGCAACCAATCTATGGAGTTTGGTACAATCAACTTTCTCAGGTTCGGGCAGTAACTAAATGCGCCACCATCAATATGCCGAATATCCTCCGGAATCCTGAACACACCGTTTTCCAAATCCTCGTCATAAACTGCGGTTAAAACTTTTTCAACTTCCATTATTTTCTTCCTTTCTTCAATTCTTATTTATATGATAGTAAAAGCAATGCACAAAAATAAGTACATATTTTGCTATTCAAATTCCCAACTGATACAGTTAAGCAAACCGCCTTTTTCGGCAATTTCATTTATATTAACCGGAATAATTGTTTTATAAAAAATGTTTTTTGCCAGTTCTATTGCCTCGTTATCCGTGTCAACACCGAACACCGGCAGGAATATAGATTTCTCCGTTGCTAAATAATTAAGATAACAACCGACGGCACTGTCACCCTTAGAGTAAAAATACGGAAAATCAATAACATTAAATCCGTAATTTTGCAAAGACTTTTTAACTTTCGTTTCAAATCCATACGGCGACAGCGGAGCATTAACGATAGCGGTATTTTCACCGACCAATCGCACCATACCGTCGGCATGTCCTGTCATATCGCTTTTGAGCGATGGAATGATTATTAAACTTGCTTCGAGCAATTTTTCAAGTTTGGCTGTGAGTTCTGCTTCACTTATGCCGTGATTTTCCGAAAAAACTCTGTCGCTTATGATAACTTTTTCTTTGGACGGAGAAAAGACCACATTCCCGCCGTCTAAATTTATATCGGAATAAACAAGCTTTTTGAAATCAAAATTCGGCACAATATCTCTGCGAAAATCGGTGCGAAGCTCGGGAGAGCCGTCAAGATAACTCGGCTCGTATCGAAATGACACATATTTGCCAGATTTAGTTTTCACAGGCATAAAATCCCGCAGCCATATATCTTTTGTATTATTTAATAATTTATATTTTATATTAAATAAATCAAGTGCGGCGAACATTCTGTCCGCCGCAGGTTTGTATTTTGGTGTGTTTAATTGAGATGAAAAATAAAGCATTGTATATTCCTTTATCAATGTCATCCATTAACTTTATATTTTAATTTTATTTATGAAAAACCTGTACGCTACTTTTGCGTCGGTCTTATCTTCACCTTTTAACCCTATTCGTTCACATTCTTTCCTCGTAAACGATAATGAACTATCATAAATTCTCAGTGTCGAGAGGTTATTTTCATCAATTCCCAAAGTTTTGGCCAAGGTTGTCGGTCTGCCTTCGCCAAAATTCATGTTTATATTATCATCAATAATCAGAGTGTTATCTTCTACTTTGACAGCACCTCTTATAAGTACATTATCAAGCTCAATTCGCGCTTCTGCCTTATTCGCTTTGCAGGCTAAATGAAGCATTCCACCGTAAAGAAAAAACTCACCGACCATGTTCTCATCGGTCAGAATTTTATACGCTTTACCATTTTTATCTATCTCATTTTCACTTTTTTTAGTACCATCCTCGTTATGAGTTGCTCTGTAAATATAACTGTAATAATCATCTGCAGGATATGCTTCGGTTACCGTTATTAAGTAATCGCCATCAGCACAGTGTATTATTTTACCTAGCAAATCATGTGCAAGGGTTTGTGCATCTTTATTTCCAACTAAATCTTTTCCCAGCTTTAATTCTTTTAATTCTTCCATAATAAAACTCCTTTTCAATTCAATCCCAAATTCTTAACATTACAACCGGTCCGCTATCCTTGAATATCTCTTCACCGACGGTAATTGAATATTTTTCATAAGGCTCGACCGAGGTTGCCCAAACGCCCTCTCTTTTCTTGAACTCATCGACAAGCTCACAGGTCGGAACAGCACTTAAATCAAAACTCATATAAATTCCCCCCTTGCTTATTTGCTTTCATTATAGCAAATCGTATTTTTTCGTCAACTGCCATCCGAGGCACTTATTTCGCCGTTTTATACGAGCAACCGCATAACACCCACATATTTATCTTTTTTCGGGATTGCTTCCGATCATAATATCTACATCGAATTTATGATCCATATTATGCAATAGTTTATGGTTCTTTTTTCGGACATAAAACATTTTTTAAAGCTGCATATTATTAAATTCTTCATCATTTATCTTTATTGAATCAAAGGTATAAAAATTATCAAGGCTTTGCACCGAAACTCTTGACGGGGTATCGTTAATATAATTCCACACACTCCAGTTTTCAAAGCTCGCTGTATTATTTGAAAACGAAGTAATGTACAATGCCTCCATAGGCATAATTTTCCCTAACACGCAAACATCTAATTTATGCTGCGGATAAAACAAGCAATCATCATTTGCGCCTTTGTATTGTTCAAATGACGACAAGGTTGAAACGATACAAATTTTCTTATCAAAAGCAAAATCATAAAAGTATTTCAACACTTCAATTTGTAATTTTGGGCTGTATTTTTTAAGCAAGGCCTCAAGATACGGAATGTAGACAATATCTATATTCAAATCGAGAATTTTTGATTTAATATCCTCTGTAAAAGCAATTATGTTATCATCGGGCATACACTCGCAAAAATAGAGCTTTTTATCATCAAATCAAGAAAGGTTGTTTTGGTGATTTTTTCGTCCAACAGCTTTTAAGAAATCGCGAACAATTGCATTAGAAAAAGGCGATATAATTAAAACTCGTTTGCCTACGTTAACGGCTTCGATAACAAAACTGTTCACCATTCTTATAAGATATGTATTAAATTCATCGGTACAAAACAACTTAAACATATCTTTTTCAAATATGCAAAGCTCATCTAAATCATTGCTACTCGTTTTTGTAAGATTTTGATTTTGTTCTTCCTCAAACGGGTTTAAGTATTCTTTAATACGATCGGTAAAAGGAGTTATTGCGGGTAAATTGTTGAGATACTGGTTGTCGGCATCTAAATCTTTAATTTCAAAGCTGTTGCAATTATCAATAAATTTTTTTGCCATTTCAATTATATGATCGTTTTTTGAGCGATTCATAATTTCTCCTCCGTTTTGCTTAATCCAAATAACATTTATAATGCTTGCTGAAATCCAACTTAATAATCGGTTCGCCCTCAATTTCAAACGCTTCTTTTATACCTAAGATAAACTCGTTTGATATATCCGGATTCATATAAACAATCGCTTTGTTTTTAGTTCCTTTGACAACCCTTCCACGAGGGTAGTAATTGTATGGCTTGTTACAATTTTGGGGCTTAACATATTTCCACAGTTTTTCGTGATTATATGTATCACCCGATTTTGCAATGCCGTCGGGATATTTACTTTTGTCAAACGGAATTGCAAGCAACTTATTATCAATTAACCAAAACACGCCTTGCTTCATATCATCACCCTTTCTTGATGTGATTATATAAAACGTTATGAACCGAATTTCGGGCATAATAAAACACCACAATGATTTCTCACCGTGGTGTCAATGTTATATTAGATTTTTCAAATATGGTTTGTAATTTTCAGCATTAAAACCACATCTCGCAGAAGGATGACGAAGCCCATAAACGTGAACATCTCTCTTTAGCATTGTTTTTGCATTTTTATGTTGTTCACCTTTTAAATAAACACAATGTCTTATAAAATCTCTTTTTTTGCCCACAAACAAATTACCGTTATCTAAATCAGGTTGTTTTTCAGCAGCTGTTTTATTTTTGGAACAACTAGGCAGATTATTATAAACTGTTCTACCGAAAACAAATACTATATCAATTTCATTTTTATTTATAAATTCAAATAATTCATTATTGTATATTTCTTTATTGTTTTTAATTAAAATTTTTGCTTTTGAATCACCTATACCACACAATCCGTCAACATAGTTTGCAAAATATACATTATTCCAAAAACTTTCAAATTCATCATCAATATCCTTTACATTTTCAAAAAAGCATTTAGCAATTTTATGAAAAAATTGATATTTCTTTTCACCTGGATTTGAATAAAAATTTTGAACTACTGAATCAGTAGTGAAATCATTATACCCATCTTTATCATAATGCGACTCTCCTAATATAAGTATTCTTTTACTTTGATGTTTTGCATTTTTACCTTCATAAACACCTTTAAACATTTTCATCACCCACCTAATAATAACAAATCAAACAGTTAATTACAACATTCATCAATCTTTACCGCTGAGCATATCGGCTAAGGCATCGTCCATTTTCTTTTGTGCCGAAGCCTCTAAATTCTTTGAATGTGCGACACGCTTTGCGTATTGAATTTTGAAATGCGTTTCAGAAAAAGAAAAAATAAAAGGCAGAGATTATCTCTGCCCTTGGAGCTACTGGCCGGACTTGAACCGGCGACCTGCTGATTACGAATCAGCTGCTCTACCAACTGAGCCACAGTAGCAAATGTTATTCAAAACAAAAACAGCCTTGATTTAGCTGCTCACATATTATAAATGAACCGCGCTGTTTTTGCAAGAGTAAAAAGCAAAAAAGTTCAGTTTTTGACAAACATATCATCTTGGATTGTGAAATCGCCGTATATGTGATAATATATTATAAGCTTGCAGGCTGTCTGTAATCGGATTTTCCGTTTACTTCGCACACAAGCTGTACTTTTTATTTAAAGGGGTAATATAATGAGCATAGCCGTAGTTACCGGTGCCTCCGGAGGTATCGGTGCCGAAATTGCAAAACGACTGGCACAGGACGGTTTTTCCGTTGCACTTATATATAACAGAAACGCCGAAAAAGCACAGAAAACGGCTGACGAAATAACTCTTTCGGGCGGCAGCGCAAAAACGTATAAATGCGATGTACGTGACAGCTCGGAAATAACTTCGGCAATTGAAGCAATAGAGCGTGACTTCGGCGAAATAAGCGTACTTGTAAATAATGCCGGAATATCCGAGCAAAAGCTCCTCACCGATATTACGGATTCGGATTGGGAAAATATGATAAGCACAAATCTAAGCGGTGCTTTTTACTTTTGCCGTGCCGTACTCCCCTATTTTGTTCACAGAAAATCGGGTAGGATAATAAACATCTCCTCTATGTGGGGCGAGACGGGAGGCTCGTGCGAGGTGCATTATTCCGCGGCAAAAGCAGGCCTTATAGGTCTTACCAAAGCACTTGCAAAAGAAGTTGCTCCGTCCGGAATTACTGTAAATGCAGTATCCCCCGGCGTTATAAACACCGAAATGGTGACAAAGCTCGGTAAAGATACCGTAGATATGCTGCGTGAAGAAATCCCCGTGATGCGACTCGGTACTCCCGAAGACGTGGCAAATGCGGTTTCATTCTTAGCCGATGACAGAGCGTCATATATTACAGGGCAAATAATCTCCGTAAACGGCGGCATAGTTATTTAGTAATTACAAGGTTCTGTATACAAAAATCGTATAAGCAAAAAACGGGATGTAAAACTTATGTTTTACATCCCGAATTTATTATTTGTCTTTTTTATCGCCGCCTACTCTTGACCAATCGACAAGAATATGCTCGTTATAGAAATTGCTTCGTTTTTCAAGCTCTTCGTTTACAAAATCGGTTCCGTCACGCTCGAAGAGAGTCGGTGTATCAGAGAAGAGGTTTGTTCCTATACCGAGCTTATTGCCCTCTATCTCAACGCCGATACTTGCGAGCATTGTCGGCAGCATATCAAACGTCGCCCACTCGCGGTTATGGAAGCGAGTATCGGGAGCCGAGGTGCAGTTAGGTGTGGGATTAAGTATAAGGTTAAAGCATGTACGTCTGTAATTCGGGTCAAAGTCCTTAAAGAAATTCTGATCCATACTAAGGTGGTCGCCGTTAATTACAATGGTAGTATTCTCATAGAACGGCTGAGACTGTATCCAACGTACAAACTTAACCGTCTCTGCCTGGCTGTAGAATATTACGTTTGCATACTGCTTATCAAACGGAGTCTTGGCATTGGGAGAAAGGTAGCCGTCCGGGAAGTGCGTATCAGCCGTTTCCATAACGAAATAGAAAGGTTTGTCTTCGCCTGCCAAGCGTGTAAGCTCCATCTTTGCATATTCATAGAGCTTGTCATCCTCATAGCCCCACCAAACGCTGTAATCTTGAGGAATAAAGTTATCTTCCTTCGCACGCTTGTGGTCCATTATCTTGTAATCGCCGTGCTCCTCAAAGAAGTAGTCAAGTCCGCCGAAGGATGCATCTGCACCGAACATAACGGTTTGATTATAGCCCTGTTCTTTTAATATATCACCTATTGTGGTAGCTCCCGGCAGGAAGTTGTCGGCAGAGCCGTATGCATTTGCGCCGACCGGCACCTTCATGGGCAAGCCGCTACTCATATTCACCATTGAAGCCACAGACCAGTTGGCGCCCGTCGAGGACGGATTACCGCCGAAGCCCTCGGGAAGATCCGAGAAATTGTAGCCCTCCTTTGAGAGCTTTCCAAGGTCGGGAAGAAGATTTGTGTCCATATATCCGCCGAGCTCTTTTGAGAAATACGAGTTCTCCATAGATTCGAGATAAATATGGATAAGGTTGCGTTTTTTCTCCGGGAAGGTCATTTTAACCTTTTTGGGATCGGCAAAATTATCTTCTATGTACGGCGAATCATCAGCATAAGCCGCATAGAGCTTTTGAAGAGAAAGCTTTTTTACACCGAACACCACGCCGCCGGAAAGCATAAGAAGTGCCAAGAAAAGAGCCGTGAGACGTCTTGCAAGTCCCGAAAATACTGTGCGCTGTTTTTCGTGAAGCTTGTATAAGATTTTTCTCGTTGAAAAAGCAAATACGCAAAACAGAACTGTTACCACAGCGGTAAGCAAAACAGGACCTTGGAACAGCGTATTCATAACCTCGGGGCTTGCGCCACCGGTGTCGGAATTCAAATTTATCATCATCTGGTCGGGTGTAAGTCCGGCAAATGTATCTGCCGCCCAGATGGAAGCCGTGAATGCCGCCATACCGAGAGCAGCAAAAAGCACCGACAAAATACGAAGTATCCATGCGCCGACCTTGTGCTTCGGCTTTGTGTGTGAAAAGGATATCACACCCTCGACAACACCGCGACCGAACAAAAATACAAGCCCGACAGCCAAAACAAATACAAAATACTTGAGCGGATACCATTTACCGTGCTCCGATGTCAAAAGCACATTCGGTATTTTCAGTATCAGCGACATAATTCCGAGTGATGCCAAGTTACTCACTAGAGTATCGCGTAACACTGCAATAATGCAAGCAGGCGCGTTTCTCTTGCGCGTCAACAGAAAAATATCCGCAACGCTCAAAAGAAGTCCCGCAAGAACTCCCAAGAACCAAAACATATATATCCCTCTTTCATTACATTGTAACGGTAATTTTACCATACATAAAATCCGTTTGCAAGGATATTTTTTCGCAATTTGCACAAACAGGAAACGCATAAAGTAAAAGCCCCGTAATTTCTGATAAATAAGGGGTTTTACGGACACAAGAATCCGCAAAGCCCTTTATTAAATATATTTAGTTGTAAATTACACTTTGCCGTATCAAGCTTATTTCATTGCTCATCGGAAAACAGTTTTTCCGCGTATCGCACAGCGCCCATGGCGTCCTTTGCGTAAGAATCGGCACCTATTCTGTCGGCATAATCCTGAGTCATAACGGCTCCGCCGACCATCACCTTACATTCGTGATAACGTTTTCTTAAAAGGCGAATGGTCTCCTCCATATTCACAACCGTTGTAGTCATAAGCGCACTCAGACCCACGAGCTTGACCTTCTCTTTTATTGCTGTATCAACTATAATTTCCGGGTCAACATCTTTACCGAGGTCGATTACATCAAAGCCGTAGTTTTCAAGCAATACCTTAACAATGTTTTTCCCTATGTCGTGAATATCGCCCTTGACGGTGGCTATAACTACCTTATTCTTTTTCTCGCTGCCGTTCGCTTCGGCAGGTATGCTTGCCTTGATTTCGTCAAATGCCGCCTTTGCCGCATCGGCACTCATAAGAAGCTGAGGCAAAAAGATTGTTCCGTCCTCAAAACCTTTACCGACAATATCAAGTGCCGGTATCAAATATAGATTTATAATGTCAAGAGGCTGTTCCGTCTTTAAAAGCTCTCTTGCATTCTCCCCTGCCGCTTTGGAAAGCCCGTTTATAACCGCAGTTTTAAGGTCGGTTTTATCATTTTTTGCCGTCGGTGCCGAATCCGACGTCTTGCTTATGTACGTCTCAAAATTTTCATCGTACCCGTTAAGCGCGCAATAGGAATAAAAAGCATTCATCATACTGTCGGATTTCGGATTTATAATACCTGCCGAAAGTCCGCTGCCCATGGCAAGAGTGAAAAATGCCGCGTTTATGTTATCGCGTTTCGGAAGGCCAAAGGAAATATTTGAAACTCCCAAAACCGTATTTACGCCTAGGGTGTTGCGAACATATGACAGAGCCTGTAACGTTCTCTTTGCGTTTTCAGCCCCGGTGCTTACGGTCATAGCAAGCGTATCTATTATGAGGTCCTTTTTATCTATACCGTATTCCTTTGCGGTATTTATTATTTTCTCGGCTATTTTGATTCTGCCCTCGGCACTTTCGGGAATACCGCTTTCATCAAGCGTAAGGCAAACCACGACTCCGCCGTATTTTTTAGCGAGCGGAAAGATTTTTTCCATACTCTCTTTTTTGCCGTTTACCGAATTTATAAGCGGCTTGCCGTTATATATGCGAAGTGCCTGCTCCATTGCCGCGGGATCGGAGGTGTCTATTTGAAGCGGAAGATTTGTAATTCCCTGTATGCCCTTAACGGTATCGCACATCACTTTCGGCTCATCGATTTCGGGCAAACCGACGTTAACGTCAAGTACATCCGCTCCGCATTCGACCTGAGACAGAGCCTCGGAAAAGATATATCCGCTGTCGCCCGAAACGAGTGCCGCTTTAAGTTTTTTCTTGCCCGTCGGATTTATTCTTTCACCGATTATTATAGGTCTTTCGCCTATTACAGCCGTTTTTGAGTATGATGTAACCGCTGTAATGCTTTTTTGCTTTACAGGTAAAACAGGGATATCCTTGCACAGCTTTACAGCCTCTTTCAGGTGTTCAGGCGTAGTTCCGCAGCAACCGCCGAGCAGCGAGACACCCATTTCGGCAAGTTCCTTTAAATCATTGGCAAAGTCCTCCGGTGTGACATTGAAAAACGTAACTCCGTTAACACATTCGGGTAACCCCGCATTGGGATTTACTGCCAAAGGCGTGCTTGAATATTTTAAAAGCTCCGGTAGAAGAGAAAGCATCTGACGAGGTCCGAGTCCGCAGTTAAAGCCTATTGCGTCAACACCGAGCCCCTCAAGCATAAATACCGCCGTCTTGATGTCGGAGCCGGTAAGCAGCTTGCCGCTCTCATCAAATATCATGGTTACAACTATCGGCAAGTCACAATTTTCCTTGGCGGCAAGAACCGCCGCTTTTATTTCGTATGTGTCACCCATCGTCTCGATAAGCACAAGGTCTGCGCCCGCTTTTTTGCCCGCGATAACCTGCTGCTTATAAAGCTCGTATGCCGTCTCAAACGGTAATTCGCCGTACGGCTTTAAGAGCTTTCCCGTAGGTCCCAAATCAAGAGCGACAAAGGTTTTATCCTTGCCGGACACGGCCGTTTTAGCTATATCTATCGCGGAAGTAACAATTTCCTCCACCGTGTAATCGGTACCCTTGAATTTCAGCGCGTTTGCACCGAAGGTGTTTGATTTTATTATATTGCAGCCGGCGTCCGCATACGCCTTGTGAATGGCATAAACGGTATCCCGATGAGTAATATTCCATGTTTCGGGAATTTCGCCGGCAGAAAGTCCGTTTTTTTGGAGCATTGTACCCATGGCTCCGTCAAAAAACAATCTCTCTTTACCTAAAAGGTCGATAAATTTCATAGCTTAACCTCTTCTGAATTCGCAGTTTTTATTTCCGCATGCGGCGCAGGCGTTAAAATTACAGTCCTTATCCTTGGTTAGCCCTATAAACGCCGTAACGGACTTTGTGGGTATCATCATACAATTCTCCGACAGGGTAAGCCCTATGCGCTTGGTGCAGTCAAGCAGCTTAAAAAACTCCTTTTGGCTCTCAAGCGACAAATCGGCATAACCGGGGCTGAAGCGCGGTCTTAAATAATAGCCTCGCTTCTCCTCTTCCTTTGCTATATTTTCGCAGACGTCATCGCAAAAGCTTTCGACAGCCGCCGCCGTTGCCGCTTGCATAACCGCCGCTCGCGCGGTGTCAACTCCCGCGTACCGTCTTACGAGAATATCGCTCTGCATACCGAGCGTTGCGGCAAAAAGCAATATTCTGTCGGAATTTCTCAAATGCTTCACAAGCTTTTCGGAGTGAAATTCGATACCGTCAAGCTTTACGGCACTGTCGGACAGGTATTCGAGTTTGCACTCTCTGTACAGACTTCTCGGCTGAATCGACGTAATTATTTCAATTTTAACGTGATTGATAAGGTCAAGGGTTTTTTCGTCCGCCTCACGACCTTTATAGCCGAGATAGCGAAGAACTTCCTTTGTGTTTATATCCATAAGTGAAACATCCTCTGTGCCGAAAAAAATCGTTATTACATTCTTTTTTATAATAATACAAAAGCAGTAGGAATTCAACAATTTAATTTCTTGACTTAAGGCGGCTCTTATTTTAAAATTAAGCTGTAAAGGGAGTGAAGAAATGCGACTTGACAAATTTTTAAAGGTTTCGCGTATCATAAAAAGGCGTACTGTGGCAAACGAGGTGTGCGACGCAAAGCATGTCAACGTAAACGGCAAGCCGGCAAGAGCATCTTACGATGTAAAAGATGGCGATGTTATTGAAATCACCTTCGGGCAAAAGGTCACAAAATATCAGGTCTTGAATGTAACCGAATATGCAACAAAGGAAAGCGCGTCGTCTATGTATAAGGAGCTTTAAAATGGGCTATATCGAAGATTTACGCAAGCTGATAGGTCACAAAAGAATTGTTCTCAACGGCAGCCTTGTAATCATAGAAAACAAAGACGGAAAAATTTTGATGCAAAAAAGAACATACCCGAAGGGCAAGTGGGGGCTTCCCGGAGGTCTTATGGAATTGGGCGAGTCAACCGTTGAAACAGCTGTAAGAGAGGTTCGGGAGGAAACTAATCTTACCGTCGAAAATCTCAAGCTGCTCGGTGTGTATTCCGGCAAGGATCATCTTTGCAAAGCGGAAAACGGCGACGAATGGTATGTTGTCGTGACCGCCTACACCACAAAGGATTTCAGCGGGACGCTTATGATAAACGACGGCGAATCGGAGGCTCTCGAGTGGTTCTATCCGGAAGAGATACCGAAAAACATCCCGTCTACTCACCGCCTTGTGATAGACGATTACAAAAACGGCTTATAAAAACAGACTTTTTAAAAATAAAAAAGGACTAAGCTTTTGCTTAGTCCTTTTTTGGAGCTGATAGGCAGACTCGAACTGCCGACCTCATCCTTACCAAGGATGTGCTCTACCACCTGAGCCATATCAGCAAACCGCACTACTTGCGAATGCTTGAATATTATACACAAGGAACTACCCTTTTGTCAACACTTAATTTGAATAAGGAGAGGCTTTTACGTCAATAATTTTCAAAGAAGTGCGAAACAGGGCCGTTTTAAGTCTATTTTCCCCGAGCTCGGCACAAAAACAAAAAAATATACTTTTTTAAGCTTACGCATATCCGGATATTTTACAAAAACAACCGCAAATTTCAATTTCACATGCACAAAAAGTCGTCTGTTTCTTGTGCGAACTCACAAAAATGTAACAATAATATCGTCACTTATACATATTGTATGTCTAAATACTACAAATTACCCGTAAAAAGAATATTAAACTTGCAAGAACTTCGCGAAAAGTGTATAATATTGTCATATTATATTGAGGGATTTTGCGCTTTATTTATCATTTTTTTGGTGTAAATTACTCATTCAGTGTAAAAACAGTATGTATGTAAGGTAATTCAAGGAGGAACATTTTGGGCGGAGATTTACACTGCCACACCAAGCTGTCCGACGGCTCACTCGGAATAGAGGACTTGGTTCTTTTGGCAAAAAAGAAGGGAATCGAGACAATAGCCATAACAGACCATGACTGTCTCGCAGGTACAGTAAGAGGAAAAATAATCGGAGACAGATATGGGGTGAATGTCATTCCCGGGGTAGAGCTGTCATCAAGAGACGAAAAAACAGGAAAATACGTAGATATACTTTGCTATCTCAGCGACGCACCGGACAGGCTCCAGGGGCTTTGCCACAAAAACTCGCTTGCCCGTAAAAAAGCAGCTCATTTTATGATGCTCCAGATTACAAAGCGTTATCCGGTATCGGCCGAATTTATCATCAAATGCGCCACCGGGTCAACAAATATTTTTATTCCGCATATAATGCAGGCTCTTATGGAGAGCGGCTATACAAACACCATTTTCGGTGATCTTTATAACAAGCTGTTCAACAAAGAGTCCGACGGCAACATTTTGGTAACGCCGAAATACCCCGATATCGAGGAGGTTGTCGGTGCGATTCACGACGCGGGCGGTATAGCGGTTCTCGCTCACCCGTATCTATACGATAACATCGACTCAATACCTCGTCTTATAGAATGCGGAATTGACGGAATTGAGGTTTGGCATCCGTCGGCAACCGAGGCACAGCGCGCCGAGCTTAAAAAGCTCGCTACCAAAAACAAGCTTTTAATGACAGGCGGAACAGATTTCTGCGGTCTTTACAACAGGTATCCGGTTTCCGTAGGCGACATTGATGTTCCCGATGATGCCGTTACAAAGCTTCTCGGATACAAGGCCAAAATCAGAAGAATGCAGAAAAAGGCTCAAAAAGCCGCTGAGGAAGCCGCAAAGTCAAATTAACCTAAGAAAGGCAGCCTTTAAAAGGCAGGGTTTACTATGGACGACAGCGATGTAAAAATTTTCAAAAAAGAAAAAAGAGATGACAAATTCGACGAGATCGGTCTTATCTCCAAAATGAACGAGGAGAGAGGCAACGGCAACATCGACAAATCAAAGCAGCTCGGCTCTTATCTTGCTTCGATTTTTCTTGACAAGGACGTCCTGCTTCAAAAGCTTCGTCCGATTATCGGCGATAAGGAGTACACAAAGGCCGAGAGTTTCCAGATAAAAATCCTTATGTTCTTTGCCGCCGAGTATCAGCTCAACTCGCTTTTGCCAAATAACATACTCCGGAACACGGCAATAAATGCCCTGTACGATGACATACACGACAAGGCAGAGGAATTCTACAAAGAGTTCTCCGACGGTGCCGAGTACAGCTTTTATTACCTCGCCGTCAGAAAAAACGACGACATATCGCAAAACATAGGTAAATGTTTCTCAATGCTATGCGGTAAGGGTAAGGAAAACGAGGAATACGCCTCCCTCGGCTCGGAGCTTTGGAGCGGCGTACTCGAAGAGGTAGAAGAAATAATACGCAGGTATGAATTTGTCGGTATGAAAAAATAAATTTAATATTGCGTTCGGGGACTGTAAAAACTTATGTTTTTGCAGTCCCCTTTTGTGTTGCGAACATTAGAATATAACGGAAACACCGCCCCGTTTTACCGAGGCGGTGTTTCCTATGCAATAAATTAAAATGAAAAGGGCAGGTTTGCCCCCTTGCCTCGGCGAAAAAAAGGGCAGAGCCGCCGAGACAGCTGCAAGGGGATGAGGAAAATGTACGGAAAAGCCGTTCGGAATATAAGCCCGAAGCTTTTCGTATGACAGAAACCGACGGCGTTTCTATCAATCGGTACGAACCAAACGCCTGTCGATTAGCACGAGAGTTAAATGTAATACGGATTTAAAACAAATCCTTTTAAAAGCTCTCGTACAAACAAAAAAGGCGCTGTGAACTACATCACAACGCCTTCGCTGTTTATGCTTAGATTTTATACCGAAAATATTGTTTAGTCAAGATTAAATGCGACGCAAAGTCATATTTCGTAACATTTCACTTAACTAAAGCGTTTACGGTTCGCCTGTTTGTTGTATTTTACAACCGGATTACTGTTTTGCCCCTTTATCAAACATCTCAAGAGCCTTAACGCTGACGGCATAGCAGCCTGCAAGACCCTCGGCGTTCATATTGTCATATGTATCGCGGCGAGTATGATAGTAATCCTCAAGCTTATGATTAAGACCCGTAACGCCTGTTGCTCTGAAGCCCGCCTGTGCAAATGCGGCAGAGTCGGTAGCACCGCCGAGCGGAGGAACCCAGCCCTTTTTGCACGGAATATTCAATTCTTTTGCTGCTTCCATAAAAAGGTCGGAGACGTCCTTATCGGCTTTAACGGTACCGTTAAGGTCGCGATAATTCGTCATAAGATATTTCGGGTCATGAATTGTATCATATGAGAAAATAAATGTGGGAACGTCGTCAAACTCTCCCTTGTGAGCCTCGCACCAAGCTTTTGCTCCGCGAAGGCCGGCTTCCTCTGAACCGGTAAGAATAACGCCTACCTCTGTGTTTTCAAGCTCGATGCCGTTATCCTTGAGAGCCTTGAGAATTGCAATACCCATATAGCAGCCCGAAAGGTTATCGTTGGCGCCGTCAACAATGCGGTTTTTATTCCACATCCAATAAAGGCCTACAAGGAACGGAACAAAAAGAAGTCCCCAAAGAGCCATTTTGAAAAGATAAGAGGAAGTATCTATAACACCGAAGGAAATACCGTTTTGGACCATATAAATAATGGATATTACCATATAATAAACTGCGCCAAGGGCGCAGATTACGGCATGACCCTCAAAGCCTATGCCGCCGAGCGCATAGTTTACAGGCCACTCCCAAGCAGCGTCCGGATGTCCGTTAAAGAATATGCGGCGTTTTACTTCGCCGGTGCACTTTTTAACTGCGGTAACATTGTGACCGGTAAGCTCGGGGAAGAAACGGTCAACGCATTTTTTGTAAAGGCCAAACTGTAAAAATACTATTGCAAGACCTGCAACAATGAGAATAAGTGAAATAATCGGTGCCACAAAGTAAAGCGCGATTGCCAAAAGAACGAAGGTAATCGTAAAGTATATCCAGCCGAAGAATGAGCCGGGGTTTTCTTTAAACGATTCAACGTCCGCACGTTCGCAGCCGCAATCCTCTTTAAGAACTTTTGCCATATACTCGCAAGCCTCTTTCTCTCCCTTAGTGCCGGGGCTGCGGGTATCCATATCCTTACAGATATGCGTGATTTCGTCAATCATGTACTTTGCTGCTTCGTCTTTTTTGTCAATAAGCGGTTTTAAATCCATATGAACTCTCCTTCTCAAAAGTATATCTAATATTTTATTATAGAAACTGTGCAAAGTCAATAAAAATTACCTTTGAAACGATTTTTTATATTCACGTAGTACAATACAATGTTGTGAACTGTCAATTTATGCATTTTATGCCTCGACTTATGAGACAAAATGTTGTATGATAACAAAATAAAATATATTTTCAAAGCAAGTGAGATGAAAAACGAATGTCTTTTATAGCCGGTACCGGTAAAACAAACGTCGATATTCTTTATGCGAGTCTTAAAAGGCTGCCGCAGTTGGGCGAAGAGCTTTATTCAGACGGTTTCAAGCTGTGTCTCGGCGGAGGAGTCCCCGGTACAATGGTGAATCTCGGCAGACTGAACATTCCAGTTAGAACCGCCACGTGGCTCGGTCTTGATATGTTTTCGGATTTTGCGTCCAATGAGTACCGCGACAACTCCGTGGAAATCACAAACCTTTATGAAGGCGGTGTACTTCCGCTTAACATAACGTCAGCAATGATAACTCCGGAGGACCGTACATTTGTAACCTACGGCCCCGACGCCGAAGAAAATGATGTTACCGCGGAAAAAATTTACCGAATGTCAACGGGTGCCAAAATAGTTGAGGTTCAAAACGGATACTATGACGTATACAGAAAATTAAAAGACGAGGGCACGCTCCTGGTGCTGGATACGGGATATACCGACGATATGAGCCTTTCGCTCTACCGTGACCTTATAGAGCTTTGCGACTACTATGTCCCAAATCAAAAGGAGGCTATGAAAATAACCGAAACAGCATCGCCCGAGGACGCCATTTCGGTGCTGTCAAGGTATTTTGAAAATCCCATGGTCAAGCTTGACAAAGACGGCTGTATGGGTATGGAGGGCGGCAAGGTCTTTACCGTTCCCGTAATAGACGAATATGTGCGCGTGGACTCTACAGGAGCAGGCGACGCATTTCTTGCCGGATTTATGTACGGACTTTTCAACGATTACCGGTTCAGGGACTGCATACTGCTCGGGAATTTAACGGGCGGTAAATGCGTAACGGGCGTCGGCTGCCTCACCGAGTATCTCACGGAGGAAGAGCTACTTAAAAAATTCAACGAATACAAAGCCGAATTTTTTGAATAAGGAATAAATAATGGAAAATAATATAAATAATTTAAGTCCCCTGACTCTTGCGTTTCTCGGCGACGCGGTTTACGGCTTGCTTGCAAGAAAACGCCTTGTGCTTGAAGCGAATCGCCCCGCCGATAAATTACATAAGCTTTCGGTTAAGACGGTTAACGCCGCTGCTCAGGCAAATGCGGCAAAGCTTATAATGCCGCATTTGACCGACGACGAGCTGTCGGTTTTAAAGCGCGGCAGAAACGCTCACACCAACCACACACCTAAAAACCAATCCAAGGGTGATTATCACTATGCCACCGGACTTGAAAGCTTATTCGGATGGCTGTTTTTAAAGGGCGAAGAAAATCGTCTTGAAGAGCTGTTCCGTATGATATGCGAAGGCGGCGAAGAAAACGCGGACAGAGAAAATAACTTATAAAATCGCAAGAGAATTTACAGTCAGCATATTTTATTTTTTGGGCGGAGGCATTTTGTATGCCGTATCCGTAAACAGCTTTCTTGCGCCAAACGGCATAATAAACGGAGGCTTTACAGGGATAGCCACCATACTCAACAGGCTTTTTTCGTTGCCTATCGGCACAGCGGTATTCATTATGAACATACCGCTTTTCTTTTTGGCATACAAAAAGCTCGGCAAAGGCTTTATAGTCAAAACGGTTTTCGCAACATTTACAGTATCGTTTATAATAGATTACACCTCCGCTTTTTTGCCGGTATATTCGGGTGACCGACTTCTCTCATCCCTTTTCGGCGCGGTTACCGGAGGAGCAGGGCTCGCGCTTGTCTTTGCCCGCAACGCAACCACGGGCGGAGTTGATACGGCGGCAAAGCTTATAAAGCTGAAGCATCCGCACCTGTCTATGGGACGGATCATTTTATTTTTCGATATTTTGGTCGTCGGCTCGTCATTCTTCGTGTACAGAAGCGTCGAAAACCTGCTTTATTCAATAATCGTAATATATCTAAGTTCAAAAACCATTGACTACCTGCTCTACGGTACAGGCGACGGCAAGTTGATATTCATAGTGACCGAGCACGGCAAAGAGATAAAGGAAAAAATAACAAAGGATTTTCGTCGCGGCGTCAGCGTATTAAACGCACGCGGAGGATACACGGATAAAGAAAAGAGCGTTTTAATAACCGCCGTAAAAATACAGGAGGCAGCATTTATTACGGCGGCAGTCAAGGAGACCGACCCAAAGGCTTTTTCCGTAATTACGGGCGCTGACGAAATAATCGGCGAGGGCTTCAGATATTAAATTTTCGGCTCCCGAAAACGCTGCCGCTCAATCCTTTAAAAGCCCGTTGAATTTTTCGGTAAACACCCTTGCCAGCGTAGCGTGCCCGTGCTTTGTGGGGTGAATATCAAGCTTTTCATCCGTGCCGTAAAAGTTTTCGGCATCCTCATTCATCTCCGGAGCAACATCAAAAACAAAAACCCTGTTTTTTGTTTTGCAAACATTTTTTATCGAGTCATTAAGTCTCGTAACATATCTGTTTGCCGTTTTCCCGACATTTATATATGAAAAATTGAGCGTTTGCTTTAGGAACGGGTTGTAAACCGTTTGCACTATGATATAGGCATCGGGATTCATATTTTTTATTTCATCGATTATGCGCGAAAGATTTTTTTCGTATTCATCGTATATATTTGTCACTTCCTCCGGGAAGAAGCCCTCGCCGTGCAGCAGGGCGTTTTTAAGTGCGTCTATCATAATGTCCTTGCGGTGAAAAAAATCATTCCCTCCTACGGATACAACAATCGCATCGGCATTTTTTATATCTGCCGCAGTCTTTTCGTCCGACAGACTTTTCAGCACCTCGCCGCTGTCATAACCGCTGACGGCATCATTATTCAATACCGCTCCGATATTATCGGAAAACAGCGTCAAATAATTATCCTCCTGTGAATCCAGTCCGTAGCCTGCGGCTATCGAATCTCCTATCGCGGTAACGACTCGCTCGCCGTACGGCGGAAATGATGTGATTTTTCCGCTGACGCTTTCATTTCTTCCGCACGCCGAAAAAACAATAAGTACAAACAAAATCACAGCCGACATTTTAAACAGCTTTTTCATATGAGCACCCCGACACTTTTTATTGCATTCAGTATTTTGTGCCGACAAAGCCCCGATATGCAAAAATCCGATACGGTATACGCCGTATCGGATTTTTTATTTGCCTTTTTGGTTTAGCTTTTCACTTTTTCTTTGCTTTCGGCCTCATATGTATTAAAAAGGTCGTTTACATTGTGCTTACCTGTGTGGTGATACGGGCGAAGCTTTAAAATTATCCACCCCACAACGGCACCTACCGTATTACACACAGTATCCTCCATGGTATCAATAAGTGCATAGCGCATTGGATCTCTTGCGGCTATGACATTCGGCAGGCCTATGCCGTGCTCTTCCGCCGCCTTTTCGGCAAGAGCAAGCGACCAATGCTGAGCGTCGCCTATCTGCGGAGCCACCTGGTCGAACACAAACTCGAAAAGTTCCCATGCGGTACCGGCAAAAAACGATATACCGAACGCTCCGAAAATCACAATCGGCAAATCGACCTTAACCTTGTCGCGCTTTTGCATACATACCAGTATTTCGTATCCTACAAATGTGCAAAGGACTCCGCCTACGCTGTGCATTACAAGGTCATACGCAGGGAAGCTGTAATAAAAATCCATATATGCGCCGCCGAACGACCCCATAAACAGCCCTGCCGCCAAAAAGTCCTGAATATACGACGGAACATAATGCATCCACCGTTTTTCCGGAAAAATCATAAATATTTCCCACAGGAATTGGCCGCCGTTTGCAAGCTCTGCTGAACGTCCTTTCTCACAAAAACCGAATCAATGAACGCCGCAACCATAACGGCTCTGAGAACCCACCAATATATTATTTCCCATTTTTTCGCCTTGTTTTCACCGTGCAATATACGATTTATATAAGCCTTCGTATTTACCCCTCCGATTCTTTTTCAACACATTTTAAAATTGTGTCAAATCTTTTCTTATAGGATAACACATTCGAAAGGATTGTAAAGAGTAAAATTATTAAAAATAAATTAAAGTTTGATATTCCTTGCATTTTTAAGGCTTACAGCGGCAGTAGGCATTATTCGCTTATTACTATACCCTCTTTTACGCGCTTCTCGGCGAGCTCTTTTGTCACGCGCTCTTTTTTGTCGCCGGTGAGGTCATAGAAGAACATCGGTATCATACAAAGAAGAAGCGATATGCCCGGAACTATCGAAATAAGCGAGAACATACCCTCTCTTATGCCGTGCGACATGGTGAGCGGATTTACCGTATAAGAGGTTCCGATTTTGTTAAGGTCAAGCTCGGTCAGGATATACATAAGCACTATGACGCTTGTTGAAACCGCATTCCCGAGCTTACTTACAAAGGACTGGCAGGCATTTCCGAGCCCATTCTGCCTGCGACCCGTGGTCAGCTCCATATAGTCAAGGCAATCGCCGACCATTGCGGAAGATACGCAGTTTATAACTCCGCACGGAACGCAAGAAAGAATAACAAACGGTATACACGCCCAGAAATGATTGTAGCCTATAAAGAATGTGATAAAACTCGAAACAAAGCCGAGTATGCAGGAAACGACTATAAGCTTTTTGTAGGACACTCTTTTGATAAGCTTCGGAACTATAAGCATTGCCCCGAACATACCGACAGCCGTCGCCACGGCAAACACCGTATTTACAAGCGATATACTCGACTGTAAAGCCTGCTCAGTCTCCTCCGGCGACAGGCCGGTAATATCCTTTCCGATATAGAACGAATATCTTGCAACGTGTATTGCCGCCGCCTGATACATATATCTGCCCGACGCCAATATGCCCATTATAACAACAAGCATAAGAGGCTTGCATTTAAATATGAGCTTTAAAGAAGACGGCTCACCCTTTTTACGCTTAGACGGCTTGGGTATTTTGACGCGCTCCTTAACCTTGAAATACGTCATTACAAAAAGCAAATTGCCTATTATAGACGCCACCAAAGCAATCGACATATACTTTGTCTTTTCAAGCGCAAGTCCCGAGAGTCCTGTAAGAGACGGAAGTACAAAGCCGAGTATCATAAATATAGCCATGGGTACGGCCGAGCCTATACCGTTGGTGGTTCTCGCTATTGACAGTATACCGCCGCGCTCCGAAGGATTCGGAGTCATCGCGTTCGGGAGACTCCAGAACGGGACATCGGACATTGTGTATATCATTCCCCATAAAACATACGTAACCGACGCATATATCATCTTTGCGGTCATTGAAATATTGGGAGCGTAAAACAGCGAGAGCGTAAGCAAAGCTATCGGAATAGGCGTTGCGATAATATAAGTCAGCATTTTGCCGTGCTTCGGCTCGTGGGCGTCCATTATCATACCCATAAGAGGGTCATTGATTGCGTCCCATATTCTTGCCAAAAACATTAAAAGCAATACGAATATAGGTGTTACTCGAAGCACATTCAAGTAGAAATCGGATATATACGACGACATTATCGCATATATCATGCCCTGCCCGAGTGCTGAAACGGAATATGTTATAAATTCTTTTTTAGGAACGTATTTCCTGTTAGGGTCATCAAGCATCTTGTTTTCCATTGTCTTCCTCCCAATCATAAATTTATCTAATTTTAACATAAAAATATAAAGAGTACCACAATATAATGTTAAATTCACGTAAAAAACAAGATATCCTTATTTGTTAAATATAACGAACAATGACGTGTAAATGTATATTGCTTTACATATATTGCCGCTGTGGAATATGAAAATTGCCGAAGAGACGGTATACGTTCAAAGGAACGCTCAGCCGTCACTTCGGCGTTTGTGTAAGCTATATTTAATTGCTCTCTCCGAAAAGCCGGAGTACAATGCCGCGCGATGACTCCGGAGTGCGCATCTCGCCGCCGCTTGCTCAAGACTTAATATCGGGCTGCACAGTATATACTATGCAGCAAAGGGGTTATCGGCAACCGTGCTTGCTTCGCGGCATCATCATGACGTTGCAACGGCATTTGCGTAAACCTTGTCGAGAAATTCATCCGTATAGTGCTTATCCATAAACTGCTCAAAGCGATTTTGCGGCGCCACGCCCTTGTCACGAGCATTTCTGCGAGATACGGCTTCACAGGACAGAATAATATCTATAAGAATAAGAATAAACATTATCCAGAAAAGCACCTTACCTATTTTAAGCGGTATTTTATGTATCAGCTTCATAAACAGCGGATATATGAGTTTAACCCATACAAGACCCATAATCCCCCAGAATACCGAATAAAGAGCGCAAACTCTGCCGTTGATATTAAGCGGCATTTTGCTGTAATCCCAAGATACGTGACCAAACACCAGCTCTTCACCGAGAGAGCAGATATATTCGGCAACGGTGCCCCAAATATATGACTTGATAAATACTTTCCACCAAGCCTTTTTTGTATCCTTAAACAAAAGATAACTCAAAAGCACGCCTCCGAGACCGTAGGCAAGGCCGAATGGCCCGTAGATAAGAGACTGGCGACTCTCCCAATATCCGTGCTTCAGATAGCAAAACACCATCTCCACACAGTAGCCTATAACATTACATATCATAAAGATATAGAAAACCTCATAGCCGCTGAGATGATTATCGTCATCTGTTTCAAAAAAATTCTTTTTTAACTTTTGATTTGCGTTTTTTATTTTTTTCTTGTCAAGCCTCTTTTTCTCCATAAGCCATTCTCCTTTATAGACAATTGTTGATAAATATAATACAGTCTATTTGTGAACGAAATATGAACAGAAGCGTACTTTTTAGGCAAATAAATAACAATAGCGTTGTTTTATGTCAAAATAAACAGCGTCAAGTCTTGCGTCATTAAAACAAAAAACTCCGACCGGCACCCGAGTGCCTATCGGAGTTTTACAGTCATTTCAGTCAAAACAATGTGTAAAGCTGATTACTTTAACAGCTTGCAGACGGTATCGGGAGTATAACCATAGCGTGAAATTCCCTGTTTTTATCATCATAGAACCACGAATAGCTGCCGCCGTATTTCTCAGCTGTCTTTTTAATACTTTTTATTCCGTATCCGTGAGACTGTGCGTCCGGCTTGGCGCTCACAAGAGTTTCGTTTTCGCATTTTGGTGCTGTCAAGGCTGTATTTATGACGCTGACCACGCAGCTCTTACCGTCAATGGTATAAAGAGAAAACTCAATTTTACCGTTTTCTGCTTGCTTTGCCGCCTCAAAAGCGTTGTCGAGCAGATTACCCACCATTGCCGAAATATCGCTGTCATGCACAAAGGACAGATTCGAGGTTAAAGCCTTGGCATTAAAATCGAGGCCGTTTTTACTGCAAAGAGCCGTATATTTGCCTATGATAATATCAAGCATCTTATTTCCGGTAAGCTGTGATACCGCGTAGTATTTACCGATATTACTGCAAAGCTCACCTATATAAGCCGTAACCTTGTCATTATCCGCTATGCTCTCTATTACGCCGAGATGATTCTTTATATCGTGAACCATAATATGCATATTCTCATTTTGCTTGTCAAGCACGGCGTAATAATCTCTGTTTATATCCTCTCTCTGGCGTTCCATATTGACCTTCATTATTTCTTCGGATTTGCGCTGCATATTTTCGTATACCGCAAATACCATTATATCAGATATGAAGAGCAAAACACTGCCGCCTATACAGGCATAAGCAAGAGTGCCGCTTATGTCAACGAGCAGTGACAATTTCGCTATAAGAACTATGATATACACACTTGAAAAAGGAGAAATCAACAGATACCAGGAATGGCCGTGGTCTATATGCTGTTTTTCACGCGAGGTGAAATTGGAAATCACAAGGCAGGAAATAAGGTACAATGTTTTGGCGATTACCGCCGCCATGGCATACAGCACATCGTTTGACCTGTAATCGGCTATATTTATGCCGAAGAAGCCCGAAATCAACAGTATACCTATAAATTCCGTCGCCGTAAGTACGCCGGCAAGCAAGACGCTGTGAAAAACCGCCGACTTGACATTTACCTTGAAGCCGAGCTTCAATATCACGTAATTTACCAAGAAGCCAAAGATGATATTTACCGCCACATTGTTATCGGCAAGCTTATTTACGGCATAATAAACGGCAAAACAGGCTATGCCCATAAGCAGCGTCGAGGGTATCCGACGTCTTACTCCGAACACTCGGTAGCAATACAAAAGAAGAGAGCCGAGCTCTATCAGAAAAACATATACGGTTGTTACCTCGCCGAGCATAGTTCATCGCCTGCTTTCAAAATAACTCATAAGTATACGCTTTGTCTCCGCCTGACGCTTGGGTGCCACCGACACGGTATAATGCTTTTTGCCGCCCTCAAGTTCGATTTCCGTTCTTGAGAATTTTACTATTTTATTCATATTTATGATAAAGCTGTTATGCGGCATCATAAAGAACGGCTCGGTCAGCTCTCTTTGCCACTCGGAAAGCGTTTTCTTTGTGCGGAAAACTTCCGCATCGGTATAGACCTTTGTTCTGCGCCTGTCCGTTTCTATCATAATAAGGTCGCAAAGCAGTATCTTTTTATAGTCCATATCGCCGTCACGCAGGTAAAAGCCTACCGTGGTATCGTTTAAAGTGTCTATGGCACGGTCTATACCGGCATATAGCCTTTCGCTGTTTATCGGCTTTTCGAGAAATCGCAGAACCTTTAAATCCAACGCGTCGTCGAGATACTTTGAAAACGCCGTAACAACTATAAAAACGATGTTCGGATTGTTTTTTCGCATCGCCTTTCCCACATCGAGCCCGCTGACAGACCCTATCTCGATATCAAGAAAGGCAATGTCGAATTTCACTTCGCTCCGAGCAGCCGCTTGCCCGTCGGTGAACACATATATTTTGTGCGGAACCTCTCTGCGCGTAAAATAACATTCGACGTGCTTTTTTATCTCGTCCGCATAAATCTGCTCGTCGTCGCATATTGCAATATTCATTTAGCTCCCCCTCCGAATAAAAAATAAGGCATATCGCTTTGCCTTTACCGATATTGTATTATATTACAAAATCCGATTAATTTCAATCTTTAAGAAGTTCGACAATCTTATAGATAAGGTTTAGCCTTTCCTTTGAGCAAAGCTTTAGAGAATCTTCGATATTTCCGACAATATCTTCTCTGATGTGTCCGAGCAGGAAAAAGTCGGGCGTTTTGCCCAATGTAACGCTTAGCTCCGTAAAGGTTTCCAAGCTCGGTATGGTATACCCGTTTTCGATATTAGATAAATAGTTGTTACTTATCCCCACAGCTTTAGCAAGTTCTTTTTGGCTGATTTTCTCCTTTCTGCGATAAGAGCCCATCATTTTTCCCGCCGCTTTGTAGTCAATATTCATCGTTTATCCCCTCTTTTTAGTGTAATTTACCCTTTCACTTTAATTTTAAGCATTTTAGTTTCAACGATTTAACACTTTAGCAATTTGCATTGACTTGTGTTATTATAGCACATATAATCGTGTTTGGAAAGAGGGTCAACACCTCAATCCAAAAAAAACACAGGGAGGAAGTACCAAATGAAAAAGACAGGAAAAACCATGAAGAGCTTCGCCAAAGCTCTCATCACGGCATCGGTTAAGGGCAGTGCCAATTCGGCGGCTACCACATTTATGTATCAGCCGAAAAAGCCCGAAGGTCTTGAGAAATTCTCAAAGCTCGGTAAATGATCGGTTCTTTATCGGAACAGATCGCAAAATGGCTGAAAAGCAAAAAAATTATTGAGGCCGAGGATGTCGATGTCTGCGGATACGGCATCTTTTGGCTGCTCAATATAATAGAGTTTTTGCTTGTTTCGGTCATTCTCGGCACGGTCTTAAGGATTTTACCGGGGGCGCTCGCATTTTTTATATCCTTTCTTTTGCTGCGTCTTTTCGGCGGAGGCTTTCACATGGATACGGAACTAAAATGCCAGATAACGTCTCTCGCAATAATAACGGCGTTCATAATTGCGGTAAAAATGACCGCCGTACAAAAGGCTTCTTTTTTCATGCTGCTTGCGGCGGCAGCCGGTACCGTAGTTCTTTTTATTCTTGCACCGACAGGAACGGGATATGAGGACGGCAGGATAACGGCTTATCGCAGAATATGTCGGCTCGTTTGCGCGGTATCACTTTTGACGGCAATCATTATGCTTGTCTTTAAAGTGTACTCCGCCGCATCGGGTATAGCGGCCGGCATTATTGCAGAGAGCCTTTTGTGCCTTGCGGAAATACTTAAAGAGCACCGTGCAACAACAAAATAATAACCCATATTCAAACACAAAAGGGACTGTAAAGCATAAAGCAATTACAGCCCCTTTTGCGTTATATTATAATATCCCCTCAAATTCAAAGTCTGAAAAGCGTATCTATGGGATTTTTCGGCTTTTGCGGCATAAGCTCTTCAGGACAGTCAAAATTTACAAGTATGGTGTCGTCGCCTATGACCTCAATTTCGTCCCATTTTATTTTGATGTCCTTCGGCTTGCCGCTCTTAAACGGAAATCTGCCCTTGCCGTATATGACTATTGAAACGATTGAGCCGCTCAGGGTATCAATCTCAACGTCACAGACAGAGCCGAGCCTTGCGCCGTCCTTTAAATTTATAATTTCACGTTCTCTCAAATCCTGCACACTGCAAACCATAAAAACACCTCCGCCGTAAATACGTATGACGCAAAGGGCGAAAAAATAACACTATTCTTTGATTTTCCTGATAGCCCCCTTCTCAAGCCTTGATACCTGCGCCTGTGAAATACCGATTTCAGACGCCACCTCCATTTGCGTTTTCCCCTGCATAAATCTAAGTGCCAGTATCTTTTTTTCGCGCGGTGACAATTCCTTTATGCTCTCCTTAATGGATATTTCGTCAAGCCAATCGGTATCCGTCTCACTTCCTCCGACCTGATCCATAACATATATGGTGTCTCCGCCGTCGGAGTATACAGGCTCAAAGAGCGAAACCGGCTCCACTATCGCCTCAAGTGCTAATACTACGTCAGAACGGCTCGTGCCAAGCTCTTTTGCTATTTCGTCAACCGTCGGGTCTCTGCCGAGCTTTGCCTGTAATTTTTCTTTTGCCCCGAGGGCGTGGTATGCCGTATCTCTTACAGAGCGGCTGACGCGCACCGTGTTGTTGTCCCTGAGGTATCGCCGTATTTCACCGATAATCATGGGCACCGCATAAGTGGAAAAGCGCACTTTTAACGACACGTCGAAGTTATCGATCGCCTTTATAAGACCTATTACGCCGACCTGAAAAAGGTCGTCAAGGTTTTCTCCGCGGTTTGTAAAACGCTGTATCACACTTAACACAAGGCGCAAATTGCCGTTTATCAGTTTTTCGCGCGCAGACTTATCACCTTCCCTGATTTTCTTGAGAAGCTCAAGCTTTTCCTTTTCCTTAAGAACCCTGAGCTTAGAGGTATCGACACCGCAAATTTCAACCTTGCTGTACTGCATGGCGCTCTCTCCTATAACTATTGTCATTAGGATTATTGCCGTGCAGCTCACTCTTAATACAAAACGCACCGTGAAAAATCGCGGCCGATTTTTTGGTGATATTTATTTAAGGTTAAATATCGTCTCCGGCAGCGAGTAAAAGCACTGTAACCAAAAATTGACACATATCGTCTGCTTTTTTGTTGACTTTTTTTATACATTCTGTTAATGTTAATATGAAAACATACCGTTACGGCAAACAACGTTTAAAATGCAGCTGAACGGGAGTGCAAGCCCCATGCGGTAAAATTTCACGGCTTGATAAAAAAACGTGCGGCAAATTAAAAAACTTTAAATTTACGCACGGATAATATCTATGATATTGTCCGTTTTTTTAGTTTTTGATAATTGTCGGCAACAGAACTTCGACAACAGTCAAGTCCCTCGAAACCGCAAACGGAACATACACATATACTTATGACGCGGCCGGCAATATTCTGAGTATAAACGACGGAACATATACCGTAAGCTATGTTTATGACGGATTAAATCAGCTTGTGCGTGAAAACGACCAAAGAGCAGACACCACAACCGTATATACATATACAAACGGTAACATTACCGGCAAAAAGGTATATAAATACACTCTCGGCGACGTCGGAGAAGAAATAAAGAGTACGAACTACGGCTATTCAAACAGCGAGTGGCGCGACCTTTTAACAAGCTTTAACGGTCAGGCTGTAACCTATGACGAAATCGGCAATCCGCTCACTTTTGGCAGTAAGTCGTTTGAGTGGTGCGGCAGGCAGCTTGAGCGTATAACCGACGGAGACAACACATATGTTTACGCTTACAATACCGACGGCGACAGAGTAAGCAAAACCGTAAACGGCGTAAAGACCGAATATTTCTATAACGGAAGTATATTGGCAGGTCAAAAGACGGGCGACGAAACGCTTATCTTTATGTATGATAATAACGGCGACGCTTTCGGTTTCATTTATAACGGCGAAGAATATTACTACATAAAGAATGTTCAAAACGATATAGTCGCAATAGCCGATAAAGAGGGCACCGTAGTTGCAAACTATTACTACGACGCTTGGGGTAACGTAACCCAAATAACCGGCAACACCGCCTTGGCTCAAACGAACCCTCTGCGGTACAGAAGCT